>Ga0078972_1000654_pt1 | contig 141553 bp, 107 predicted proteins | sample YelNatPaOPGAMG01_FD_67568 | JGI IMG/M metagenome (GOLD analysis project Ga0078972, IMG submission 67568) | Hot spring thermophilic microbial communities from Obsidian Pool, Yellowstone National Park, USA - OP-RAMG-01 (SPADES assembly) (version 2) | ecosystem: Environmental > Aquatic > Thermal... | reverse complement strand
ATTGGATTACCTGCGCAGTTTGGATTGGATTTCCCGCGCAGTTTGAATCGGATTACCTATGCAATTTGCATTGTATTTTCCGCGCAATTTAATTGGAATACGCAATGACCGCACGAAGTGAGAATACCGAGCCCGTTCAGTAGGGTTTTGAGACTGAAAGTTTCCCCCCTCAAGACCTCCACCATCCTATCAATGTGAGAATACCGAGCCCGTTCAGTAGGGTTTTGAGACTTTGTTGTTACTGGCTCCTGTTTAACTGGTTCCTGTTTAAGTGAGAATACCGAGCCCGTTCAGTAGGGTTTTGAGACCCCCAGAAAGTGCTGTCCTTCCAACTTTTGGTTTCTTTTGTGAGAATACCGAGCCCGTTCAGTAGGGTTTTGAGACAAGGATGATTCGAAATATTTATTATTACTTTTTTCATTTCTGTGAGAATACCGAGCCCGTTCAGTAGGGTTTTGAGACACAATCCTGAAAACACACACATTGATAAGTTTATCATCTAGTGAGAATACCGAGCCCGTTCAGTAGGGTTTTGAGACTAGTCTTCTGGACATTTCCCTTTAGGTCTTACTACAATCTCTGTGAGAATACCGAGCCCGTTCAGTAGGGTTTTGAGACTAAGTTGTGTGTGTTATGCCCAGCTAATTGCTGGGTATTTTGTGAGAATACCGAGCCCGTTCAGTAGGGTTTTGAGACTCTTTTGTTTCTTTTTTTTCATCAGATTTCAGAATTTTTTCTGTGAGAATACCGAGCCCGTTCAGTAGGGTTTTGAGACGAATATGACAATAAAATTTAAAAAGATTGAGTTTCATAATGTGAGAATACCGAGCCCGTTCAGTAGGGTTTTGAGACCGCTCAACAGTTTTAGTTGATTAAAAATCAAAGTGTTGTTGTGAGAATACCGAGCCCGTTCAGTAGGGTTTTGAGACAATTTCAAAATGAACTTTTCCTCCTTCCTCCACCAACCGTGGGAATACAGAGCCCGTTCAGAAGAGTTTTGAGACTCAAAATCCTATTACAGTCCTCAAAACAATACTTCTTTATGTGGGAATACAGAGCCTGTTCAGAAGGGTTTTGAGACGATGAGGACCTCCACACTCCACCTCAACACCCACACTTTGAAGTGGGAATACAGAGCCCGTTCAGAAGGGTTTTGAGACATTGCACGCCCTCCAGTTGGAGGGATAAGGGGGGGGTAATTCCGTGGGAATACAGAGCCCGTTCAGAAGGGTTTTGAGACTAGTCTATGAAGTCACTAAGTTTTTTTGCATTACGTGGGAATACAGAGCCCGTTCAGAAGGGTTTTGAGACCTCCTTGCTATAACACTTTGGTTTTCAATGACCTTCTGTGGGAATACAGAGCCCGTTCAGAAGGGTTTTGAGACTTTGTTGAAATTTCGAGCTCAGAAGGCTCGTGTTTTCGTGGGAATACAGAGCCCGTTCAGAATGGTTTTGAGACCACACTTTGAATTACTTGTTCTTTTTTCATTTTTCACCTTTGTGGGAATACAGAGCCCGTTCAGAAGGGTTTTGAGACTAAACTTAACCCCCTCCTGAGCAAGTTGCACTATCGTAGGGTGAGAATACCGTGCCCGTTCAGAAGGGTTTTGAGACTGGGACATCTGAACCAGGAGAGAAGAAATAAACCTCTGTGAGAATACCGTGCCCGTTCAGAAGGGTTTTGAGACCGATAATTAGAAAGGAGGCCTCCGGGGAAAAACGGAGGTGAGAATACCGTGCCCGTTCAGAAGGGTTTTGAGACGGTTAAATCCTCTGCAAATGATTCTATTTTTTGATTTAAGTGAGAATACCGTGCCCGTTCAGAAGGGTTTTGAGACCTTTCTTTTATCTATAACTCTATATCTTAATTCAGAAGGTGAGAATACCGTGCCCGTTCAGAAGGGTTTTGAGACTCTTCTGCTGAGATTGGAACCTCAGTAAGGTCAGTCACGAAGTGAGAATACCTTGCCCGATCAGTAGGGTTTTGAGACTATACCCTTTGGAAACTCCCAAATTTGATGCCTTTTTGCGTGAGAATACCTTGCCCGATCAGTAGGGTTTTGAGACTTTTTCAACTACACGATGTGGTCCACCACACTCAACCTGTGAGAATACCGAACCCAAAAGAAGAGGGATTGAAGCTCCCAAAGTTTTCCTGAGCAAAAAATGCACTATAGCAAGTAATAATACTGGGCCCATAGTAAGTGGGATTGACGCTAATTCGAGCATAAGTTAGCCACTCCTCCTAATTTTGTGAGAGTACCGAACCCGAAACAAGAGGGATTGAAGCATCTGCAATAGTCTTGAAACACGAGTGGTTTTTCGTTTCGTGAGAATACCGAGCCCGAATAAAGAGGGATTGAAGCAGCATAGTATCCTAACCAATTTAGGTGGATTGCAATAAAAATACCCAATCCTAAGCATCTTCTCTTCAAAATCTGGGTCTGGTGAATTTAACCAGTAATGACACCGATGTGACTTTAAATACGCATCCTTTGAGTTACCAGTAATCCCAATGTATCCGGAGTCTTGCAAGATAATGCTATAATTTGTGGGCGCTCTTCGCACCAAAAACAGGTGGCCCCCACAGCGAGCCAAATCCTTCAATCCCTCTAATCTCATTCTAATAAATCGATACCCGCACTTCGCAACCGTCCTACAAGCACGATCTGAAATCCTCGTAATCTCCGTATTATCCATTTCCTTTGCTTGCTATAAGAATCTTTGTATGCACTTTGCCACCCTTCACTTTTTTTAATTGACCAATGTTTCTTCGTTAAGGGTCGTTGTCAATTTTCATAAAATCCGCCTACAATAGTCCCTCCATTAATTATTTCGTTCCACGTTTTCACGGGAATAAACTCCATCCGGAACCCAGAAATAAAATAGACTTCTCATTTGCAAGAATACGGAGTTTCCCCTCATCAAAATTGGGGTGGGAATACTTAATTCACATACAAAATTTTGATGAGTGGCAATGACTTGATAAGCCTTGTAAATAGTTCGATTTTTTGATAAACTTAAAACAATGGAATATATAAGAAAAATACATTTAGGGGATTCCGAAGACAAAAGGGATTTTCATTATCCTAATTATAACTGGTTTAGAGATACTTCTAAAAATGGACATCCGCCAAATCTAAATAACAGTAAAAAAACTTTAAGGAGGATATAAAAATGACAACCCAAGGAGAAATAAATGTTAAAGCTATGTTAATTTCATTAGGGGGAACATTAGCTCCTTTAATAGAGAGTCTCAATACTCTTAGACCTAAGTATATATGTTTTCTCGTATCAAATCTAACTAAAAATAGCATTAACGAAGTAATTGACAATCTCAACTATAAACCTGACCATCATGATTGGATAGAAACTCCTGACCCCGAAAATTTTCCTGTGACTTATGGAGTTTTAAGAGATAAAATTGAGGAAATATTACAAAAGTGGGGTGTAAGCTATGATGAGATTGCTGTTGATTATACAGGGGGAACAAAATCTATGTCCGTAGCGATAGTGTTATCTACAATAGAAAAAGTATCCAAGTATTGCTATATAGGAGGCACTGAACGAACCAATGGTGGGACTGGTAAAGTTAGGAATGGAAAAGAAGTCATGAAGAATTTTGTAAATCCCTGGACTGAACTTGCGGTATTAAAAAGAAAAGAAATTAACTTACTTTTTAATAGAGGAATTTACTCATCTGCACTTGAGATTGCAAAAGAAATTGTTCCTAAGGTTGGAGGAGACCTTAAAAGTTTTTTCCAATGGATATGTTCTATTATTGAAGCATACGATGCGTGGGATAAATTTGACCACAAAACTGCCAGAAATTTATTGATGCATTCTTTAAAAGAATTTTATAAACTTTATCCGCATCAAATGCCCCCATCTGATAAAAACATTAAAATAATGGTCAATCATATGGATAAAAACGCAGAATTCCTTAATAAATTAATAACCTGTAAAAGTGATCAGGAGAAAGAGTGGCTTAAAATTCTTGATCTGATTGCTAATGCTAAAAGAAGGGTAATAGAGGGTAAATACGATGATGCGGTAGCAAGATTATATAGGTCAGTTGAAGCATTTGCTCATTATAGACTTACTATTTACGGTATAAACGCATCAGCTGTAGATTTGAGCAAATTGGAAGATAAAATTGAACCATTTTTTTTGAATTATTACATACAGAAATATTCAGATGAAACTGGAAAAATAAAATTAGGATTGTATGCTTCATACGAAATGTTAAATAAAATTAGCGATGAAGCAGGAAAATCATTTTTTGAAAATGAGGAATTGAAAAATCTTCTAAAAATAAGAAACGACTCAATCCTTGCTCATGGTTATGAAACTATTGAAGAAGGCGATTGTTATAAAATGATAAATCATGTCTTATCTTTAACAGGAATTAAAGAGAGTGATTTACCTGAATTTCCTGAATTTGCATTATAAAAAAATTAAAATAAGAAAATTTAAAGGAGGTTTGAAAAATGAAAGAATTTCATATTATTAATGTAGGAGTGAGTATTATCACAAACTATCAGCGATCATTGAATTCTTCCGATTCGATTAAAAATGCAAAACTATCTGATAATAATTTCTGGTCCAGTTGTTTAAGTAATAAAGTTTTTTTAAATGATATTTACAATTTTATTTACGAAAATCCCAAAAAGAATTCTGCTGAATTGAATGCTTTTTTAAGAAAAAGAGAAACTTCAAGTGAAAGTATCGAAGTTTATTTTACGGGAACAGAAACACCTGTTAATGAAATATGCGTAAGAACATTAGAAAGATACTTGAAAAACCTAAACATAACTACTTACACAACCAAAGAATTTCCTGGATATTTTCTTGAGCCTTATATTGGCGATGATAAGACTAAAAGCTTCATTGAAGGCATATCAAATATGCTTGACCACTTAATCAAATTAGCAAGAAAGAAAAAGAATGAAGGTTATAGAGTTTTCTTCAACCCGACTGGTGGATTTAAGGCACATGTTATAGCCAATGCATTAGCAGGGTTCATGTCTTACTGTGAAGTTTATTATTTAAATGAAGAATTTGAAGATATAATAGTTTTTCCACCATTATTTTATATACCCAAGGGGAATGAGAAAAATTTACTTGAAATTTTATCTGATAAAGAACCAAGAGTAGGAAAAGAATTAGAAAAACTACTTGAAATGTATGGGGAAGAGGTCGATCGTTTAATTGGATTTGGTTTGATTCACGGTGAAACAAATGAAAAAGATTCATTATATAGGATTAAGATAACCAGTAGGGGTTATCAAATGTGGAATGAGATTAAGGATTCTAACAAGTAAAAATCGTAACTTAATAAAAAGCAATTGTAAATAAAGAAAGCTTAATTGCAAATAAAAATATTCGTTTTGCTTAACTTTTATAAGATTTTGTATTGTATAATGCATTTGAATCTGCTTATGCTAAAAAAGGTAACTTAGGAAGAAAGCAGGAAAAGAAAAAATTAATTTTTAAAGAGGGTCTTTGAAAATATATTTATATGATTCCGGATAACGGGCATTAAAAAATATTTTTTATTTTGAATGTATACTTCCATTAAAGAGTTTATAATTGAAGATGATGAAATTTAAAAAAATTAGTTCCTGTATGGATATAACCAAAGGCATTAAAAATATGCGCAGACCTCCACCAAATTTTGCGTGGAAATCGAAAATAACGGAAAATCCAATGGTTATGAAATTTTCAATTTTGGGGGTCTGCGATTTTATAACTATCGGAAAATGCGTGCAAATCTAAAAATCAATACTGGGAGGGGGGGAGGGGTTTTAAAAAGGGAGGGGGGGGTCTGCGAAAAAGCCTCAAAAAAATACAAAAAATCCGATAGTTGGAGGGGGTGCAGTGAGAATACCGAGCCCGTTCAGTAGGGTTTTGAGACCTAAAAAGAGTTTTGTTTTTTCCCTATACATTTTTTACGTGAGAATACCGAGCCCGTTCAGTAGGGTTTTGAGACTTCTGAAAGATAAATAGTTTTATTAGATGGAACATAAGTGAGAATACCGAGCCCGTTCAGTAGGGTTTTGAGACGTGGAAAAGATGCTGGATGTTACCAATGAGATAGCAGATAAGTGAGAATACCGAGCCCGTTCAGTAGGGTTTTGAGACTTTTTTCTTTTGTAATAATTACTTTTTCCATAGCTTACCTCCGTGAGAATACCGAGCCCGTTCAGTAGGGTTTTGAGACTGCAGGAGTCTGCTCAGGGTTTTGCTCAGAACCCTGAGCTACAGTGAGAATACCGAGCCCGTTCAGTAGGGTTTTGAGACCACTTGAAACAATAAGATTCGCAATTGGCTCAATTGCGTGAGAATACCGAGCCCGTTCAGTAGGGTTTTGAGACGTATCTCCATTCGAATCTGTATTGCCTTTGAATGTATTCAGTGAGAATACCGAGCCCGTTCAGTAGGGTTTTGAGACCCAGGACCTGGCAAGGGAGTTTTTCAAGAATTATTCTTGTGAGAATACCGAGCCCGTTCAGTAGGGTTTTGAGACCAGTACTTGCCTGGGGTACCTTTTCTTGAAAGTTTCTGTGAGAATACCGAGCCCGTTCAGTAGGGTTTTGAGACATTCCTATTTCAACAACAGATTCATTTTTGAGCTCATATCTTTCAGTGAGAATACCGAGCCCGTTCAGTAGGGTTTTGAGACCAGGAGCACTACCCTTTCTTTAGTTACCTTAGCTACTAATAAGGTGAGAATACCGAGCCCGTTCAGTAGGGTTTTGAGACCTTGCCAGGGGAAGCAGGACCTGGCAAGGGGGATTTTTCAAAGTGAGAATACCGAGCCCGTTCAGTAGGGTTTTGAGACGGTGATAAATGTGGCTCAAAGTGGCAAAGAGCCACACTGGGTGAGAATACCGAGCCCGTTCAGTAGGGTTTTGAGACCAATCCCAATACTTGCCTTGGGTACTTTTTCCGGAAGGGTGAGAATACCGAGCCCGTTCAGTAGGGTTTTGAGACCTAAACAAAGGATGAGACCTGTAAATACAAAGGGAGTGAGAATACCGAGCCCGTTCAGTAGGGTTTTGAGACTCATTCGCCAAACAATGAAAGTTCAGCATTGATTTTGTCAGTGAGAATACCGAGCCCGTTCAGTAGGGTTTTGAGACTTACTTCCCTTTACCTTTTGTTACCTGTTCCTGTTCAACGTGAGAATACCGAGCCCGTTCAGTAGGGTTTTGAGACTTCTTTAAAATTTTTTGTCTTAAAATTTACCATGTTAATGTGAGAATACCGAGCCCGTTCAGTAGGGTTTTGAGACATAAATTTTCATATTTGCCTCCTTTCTTTTCTTGGTGAGAATACCGAGCCCGTTCAGTAGGGTTTTGAGACCCCGCGATGACCGAGCGGGGATTCGAAATCCCCAATGCCCGTGAGAATACCGAGCCCGTTCAGTAGGGTTTTGAGACCGGAGGGTTTTTCCTACCCTCCCCAGCTACTTTTAGTGAGAATACCGAGCCCGTTCAGTAGGGTTTTGAGACCTTTAACTCTTTTAAAAATATACATTCTTTTATCTAAAGTGAGAATACCGAGCCCGTTCAGTAGGGTTTTGAGACTGTTTTTTCTTGCCTGCTCAATTAACTGGTTAATCATTTCTGGTGAGAATACCGAGCCCGTTCAGTAGGGTTTTGAGACTCACTAAATCAGGTCTTTTTGAAAGTTCAATCAGGATTGTGAGAATACCGAGCCCGTTCAGTAGGGTTTTGAGACTCCTTGCTATGGCATTTATGTTTTCAATGACCCTCTTACGTGAGAATACCGAGCCCGTTCAGTAGGGTTTTGAGACATCTGTAGAACAGTAGTCGTCTGGAGGGGGAACATGGGTGAGAATACCGAGCCCGTTCAGTAGGGTTTTGAGACATAATCAATAATGTCGCCCTCCACAAATTTTAAAAATATGTGAGAATACCGAGCCCGTTCAGTAGGGTTTTGAGACAGAAGACTCCGGTTACCCCATGTAGAATATTTAAGTGAGAATACCGAGCCCGTTCAGTAGGGTTTTGAGACCCAGGCTCGTTGAAATAAACTTCTTGAAGTATCATTTCTTCGTGAGAATACCGAGCCCGTTCAGTAGGGTTTTGAGACTTAGAAAGGTTCTTTTTTCGTTTTTTTCTTTCAATGTGAGAATACCGAGCCCGTTCAGTAGGGTTTTGAGACAAGTTTTCTATTGATTCCTCAAGGGAATCGATTTGAGTGAGAATACCGAGCCCGTTCAGTAGGGTTTTGAGACTAATACCGATTTTGTCGACTTCATCTGAAAAGAATTTAGTGTGAGAATACCGAGCCCGTTCAGTAGGGTTTTGAGACCCCCAATGATTTCAAAACCATTTCTTTTTTCATTTTTGTGAGAATACCGAGCCCGTTCAGTAGGGTTTTGAGACTTAAAACTCCTTTCTTCTTAGGTAACTTTGTAACTTTTATGTGAGAATACCGAGCCCGTTCAGTAGGGTTTTGAGACAAGTCTCCTCAATATAAAACTTTTTGTAATCAAGCTTCGGTGAGAATACCGAGCCCGTTCAGTAGGGTTTTGAGACGTTTGCGTCCCTCTCCACTCGTTTTAATTTCGATTTTCGTGAGAATACCGAGCCCGTTCAGTAGGGTTTTGAGACAAAAAGTAAATGTTTGTGTGACACCTCCTTTCTAATTCGGTGAGAATACCGAGCCCGTTCAGTAGGGTTTTGAGACTAATTCCCATATTTCCTCTGACTCAATATACATCTCCGTGAGAATACCGAGCCCGTTCAGTAGGGTTTTGAGACAAAGCGATTAAAGGCAGGACACATATAAAGATATGGTTGTGAGAATACCGAGCCCGTTCAGTAGGGTTTTGAGACGGAAGGTTTACTTCCCTTTACCTTTTTGTTCTTTTTGTTGAGTGAGAATACCGAGCCCGTTCAGTAGGGTTTTGAGACGCTTAATACCAGTAAGTTCCCATGACCTCTTAACCCCAGTGAGAATACCGAGCCCGTTCAGTAGGGTTTTGAGACTTTTCTTCTATTACTTCATATTTTTTTAATTCTATCGTGAGAATACCGAGCCCGTTCAGTAGGGTTTTGAGACACGGTTGAAACATCGAAAAATTGCACCTCCTTTCTAAGTGAGAATACCGAGCCCGTTCAGTAGGGTTTTGAGACAAAAAAAGGGAGAGAGCTACTTTTTGCTCTCTCCCTTACGTGAGAATACCGAGCCCGTTCAGTAGGGTTTTGAGACATTCGAAAGTCTATCAATATATTTCGAAGAAGACCTAAGTGAGAATACCGAGCCCGTTCAGTAGGGTTTTGAGACCTTTTCAAGGGAATCGGTAAATTGAGTCAGCGCCAGTTCAGTGAGAATACCGAGCCCGTTCAGTAGGGTTTTGAGACCATAATCAAGGCTCGAAGCCACTGCATAACTTTCTTTTGTGAGAATACCGAGCCCGTTCAGTAGGGTTTTGAGACCAGGACCTGGCAAGGGAGTTTTTGAAACTCTCTTATTGAACGTGAGAATACCGAGCCCGTTCAGTAGGGTTTTGAGACGCAGACACTCCCATCCCATTTCACCTCAAACCCCAACCCCGTGAGAATACCGAGCCCGTTCAGTAGGGTTTTGAGACTAAATTCTTTCTTACAAACTGGACACAGAACATGTGTGGTGAGAATACCGAGCCCGTTCAGTAGGGTTTTGAGACTATCCTCATCTTTCTTGCCTCCTTTCTTTTCTTGTGTGAGAATACCGAGCCCGTTCAGTAGGGTTTTGAGACATTTTGGAATCTTTTTTTAATTCCTGAGTTATGAAGCCGTGAGAATACCGAGCCCGTTCAGTAGGGTTTTGAGACTTGTTCGGGATTGAGATCCATTTGTGCTCTTGAAAAGAATGTGAGAATACCGAGCCCGTTCAGTAGGGTTTTGAGACATATTTTTTTATCTCCCCAAATTTTTCTTTATACCTTTTGTGAGAATACCGAGCCCGTTCAGTAGGGTTTTGAGACCTTGCCCCTCTGTTGATTCTTCTTTACCTGCTTCAGTAGTGAGAATACCGAGCCCGTTCAGTAGGGTTTTGAGACCGGCACAAAAAACGAGTTTATTTTTCAACATGAATCCCCCGTGAGAATACCGAGCCCGTTCAGTAGGGTTTTGAGACATATCTTTTTCCTGACTGGTCTTCAAACTCCATATATTGTGAGAATACCGAGCCCGTTCAGTAGGGTTTTGAGACTTATCATCTCCGAGGTCGTAAGTACAAAGAAGGGTACCACCCGTGAGAATACCGAGCCCGTTCAGTAGGGTTTTGAGACAAATCGAATGCAAATGTTTTTTGATTTTTTCTTTTTGAGTGAGAATACCGAGCCCGTTCAGTAGGGTTTTGAGACTTTTTGGAAGGTTCTTTAGGGACTTAAGGAATCTTTTGAGTGAGAATACCGAGCCCGTTCAGTAGGGTTTTGAGACTTTTTATATCTTTGAAGAGGTCTTTTGGGACCTGCGTATTACGACCCAAACTGCGCAGGTAATCCAATCCAAATTGCATAGGGAATACGGAGCAAACTGCATAGGCATTACGATTCAAACTGCGCAGGTAATACGGAGCAAACTGCGCGGAAAATCCGATGCAAATTGCATAGGTAATCCGATTCAAACTGCGCGTTTTTCAAATAAAAATCGTAATTTTATTTTGGCAAGAATTTATGAAAACAGGTGTAAGCATGAATAATGAAGAGGCAGAGAAAATTGATGGGAATAAGGACGAAGGAATTGAGAAAGATGGGAGAAGGTGTATCAATGGTTCTCCAAAAGAGAAAGGAGAACCAGATATGGCAAACAAAAGAAAAGATATAAAGAAAGTAAAACTCATGTTAAGGCTAAAAGGTGAGATGGGGATGAGCACAAATCAGATAGGCAGTAGTTTAAATGTATCTGCAAGGACTGTAAGTGAATATCTAAAGAGGGCAAAGTTAGCGAAGATTGAGTGGAATGAGGCACAGAAGATGAGTGAGGCGGAGTTGAGAGAAAAGCTTTTTCCAAATGTATGCGAGAAGAAAAGCGGTAGGAGTATGCCTGATATGGGCTATATACATAAGGAGTTAAAGCGAAAATGGGTAACGAGAAGGGTATTATGGGAGGAATACAGGTCAGAGTTTCCGGATGGAGTAGGTTACAGTCGTTTTTGTGAGCTTTACAAGGAATGGAAGAAAAACTTGTGCATAAGTATGAGGCAAGATTACCGAGCTGGGGAGAAGATGTTTGTAGATTATGCAAGCCAGAAAGTTCAGATAACCTGTCCATGCACAGGGGAGGTGAGGGGCGCCTCGATATTCATTGCAGTATTAGGAGCGAGTAATTACACATATTTTGAGGCAAGCCTCAGAGAGGATGAGGAGGCATGGGTAGAGGGACATATTCATGCTCTGGAATACTTTGGAGGAGCTGCGAAAATATTCGTGCCTGATCAAACCAGGGTTGCGGTTAATACACCATGCAGGTATGAACCTGAGATAAATCTTACTTATGAGAGGCTTGCGGAACACTACGGCGCAGTAATTATTCCTGCTCGTCCCAGGAAACCAAAGGACAAAGCGAAGGTGGAGGCAGGGGTATTAATTGTAGAGAGATGGGTATTGGCAAGATTAAGAAATCACACATTTTTCTCTATTGCAGAGCTTAACGAAACATTAAAAGAATTGCGAGAAAAATTTAATTGTGAGGAAAGACTGCAAGGATTGGAAAGTAGCAGAAAGGAGATTTTTGAGCGAATAGAGAAAAATGCCCTATTGCCATTGCCTGTGGACCGGTTTGAATTTGCCTTATGGAAGAAAGCAAAAGTGAATATCGACTATCATGTAGAGGTAGAAAAACACTATTACAGTGTGCCTTATAATTTGAGAGGAGAGATAGTGGATGTAAGATACAACAGGAAAGTGGTAGAGATATACCATAAGGGGATAAGAATTACTTGCCATGTGAGAAGTTTTGAAAGGGGAAAGCATACGACGGTTCCACAACATATGCCGGAGGGTCATCGTGCACACCTTGAATGGACTCCGACAAGGCTTATAGAATGGGGAAGGAAGACAGGTGAAAGAACAGGTGAGTTTGTCGAAAAACTGCTTGCTACGAGGCGTCATCCGGAGCAGGGATATCGCTCTGCACTTGGAATTATGAGATTGACCAGGCATTATGAACCTGAGAGGATGGAACGAGCATGTGCCATTGCTTTAACTCATGGTAAATGCTCCTATAATCAGGTTAAAAATATTCTCGAAAAGGGAATAGATAAAATAGCATCTTTGGGGCAAGTAGAACAACTACCCGAAGTCAAGATGCCAATTCATGAGAATATTCGCGGTGCTGAATATTACATCAATAATAACATTGATATTTTTAACGGAGGAGAAAATGATTACAAATCAAACGATAGATAAATTGAATCGAATGAAACTATATGGAATGTTAGAAGTCATTCGGGAGCAAATCAACAAACCTGGTGTATTTTCAGAACTGAGTTTTGAAGAAAGATTGGGATTAATTATTGATGCGGAATGGATGAGAAGGGAAAACAACAGAATGAAGCGTAGGCTTCTGGAAGCGAAATTAAGGCAGGAAGCAGTTTTGGAGGATATTGATTTTCATGCTTCTCGGAATTTGAGTCGTGGACAGATTATGCAATTGGCATCATGCCAGTGGATAAGAGAGAAGAGAAACATTATTTTAGAGGGTGCAACTGGGACAGGAAAGACTTTCATTGCCTGTGCTCTTGGCAATAAAGCAGTAAGGGAAAATTTTTCGGTGCGCTACTTTAGACTCCCAAGACTATTTGAAGAACTTCGCGTAGCGAGAATAGAAGGCTCTTACTCTAAAGTATTGGGCAAAATAGCAAAAACCGATGTAATCATCCTCGATGATTGGGGACTTGTTCCAATGAGTAGTGAGTCAAGGCGGGATCTACTCGAAATTCTCGAAGACCGTTTCGACCTTCGCTCGACTATTATTGCTACCCAGCTTCCCGAAGCCCAGTGGTATACATATATCGGAGAATCTACCATTGCTGATTCCATACTCGATAGAGTGATTCACAACGCTTATAGAATAAAATTAAAAGGGGAATCAATAAGAAAGGTGCGGCATAGTGTAGATGGAAACATTAAAGAAATTTGTGAAGAGGAGAAAAGAAAATGACATCTCTTATAACAGTCAGCGTCGCTGTGCTCCGATTTTTATATTTAGGCATCTGCTCACCACCAAAGCATATCTTATTACTCCATACAGGCTGGCGGGCGTGGGGGCGACTTTTTTTAATTGTCGCCAATTCCCCACGCCCGCCTTTTGGTGAGCAGATGCCGCCATTCGGATCGGTAAAAATCTTGATTCAAACTGCGCGATTTTATATTAAAGAAGTTATGGCGTCGCTTCGCTCCGACATCCGCGCAGTTTCAATTGGATTACCTGCGCAGTTTGGATTGGATTTCCCGCGCAGTTTGAATCGGATTACCTATGCAATTTGCATTGTATTTTCCGCGCAATTTAATTGGAATACGCAGGATACGGTGAGAATACCGAGCCCGTTCAGTAGGGTTTTGAGACTTGAGGGGACCCCCATAAACTTTTCCTGATCTTTCATGTGAGAATACCGAGCCCGTTCAGTAGGGTTTTGAGACGAAGGAGAAGTAGCAATTGAACCTTCGAGAGAACCACCGGTGAGAATACCGAGCCCGTTCAGTAGGGTTTTGAGACACTTTTTGTATTTTTGCCCGCTGTTATAGAGGTAATAATTTCAGAATAAGATTGTGTTATATTATTTTTAATTCAAACCAAGAAAATTTGAATTTATGGATTCCTGCTTTCGCAGGAATGACAGCGTACCTCTGTGCGAGTGTGGGTAGTAAATGCAAATGTTGTGGTCAGCGGGTGCCTGAACAGAATGGAAAGCACCGAAGTCGAAACCTGCAAATTCATAGTCGTTTCGACTCCGTTCAACGACCATGGAAAGGTGAATTCCTGCTGTAGTTTACTCCTGCGATGGCAAGAGCGGGAACGACATACTGAATATTTTTGAAATACAAAAAAATCTTTCAATGGAAATTTCCATATAAATGTTGATTTTAATTTTTTTGAAGCGTAAAATAAGTTTTTTAGTTACAATATAATAACTTTAAATAATTTTTTAAACTAAAAAGGTAAAAAAAGATGGTGAAATGTCCATATTGTGGTAAAGAATATCCTGATGTTCCAGAAAGAAGTGAAAATGATGGTCTAGTAGTTGTGTACTGTTTAGAATGTAAGAATTTAAGTAGGGTTAATTACTACTTTGAGCTCGAAAAAATTAATAAGGAAGATGAAACAATGTTAAAAGAGTCCTATCCGAACCTCTTTAACTACCCAAGCAAATTTTCGATTAATTAATTAGAAGTAAGAATACAAAACCTGTTGAGAAAGGGATTGATGCATGCGCTGTGGGTGCCTGAGCAGAGTGGATAGCACAGAAGTCGAAATCAGCAACAATTCATTGTCGTTTCGACTCCGCTAAACGACCATGGACAGGGGCGGGAAGGCGGGAATGGCAGGTTGGTGCAACTCTCGATTTTTCTGAGATTATGAATTAATAGAGTTGCCAAAGAGTGTTTGATGTTATATAAAGAAGTAGGTAATCTAAATTAAAAGGAGAAAGAAATGGGTTTAAAATTTAAAATATTTTGTGGGTTACTCATTTTTAACCTTTGTGCCTCCTCCTGTAAAAATAACTCAAATTCTCCTCAACCTTCTTCGTCAGGCTTCGGAGTAAAAATGATGTTCCTCGACGCTTCCGGGGAATCAGCAGGCATTCCACCTCAAACTACAAAAATAATGATTAAGATCACTCCATATTCTCCTAACGATGCAAATTGCGACTGCTCTGGTACAAAATGCTTTAAAATTTACCAGAAAAACCCCAATGACCCTGACCCATACTTTAAACTTGAGGACTTTAATGGAGACAATAATTTTAACGAAGCTTACATAGAAAATCTTCCTTTTGATTGTCCTTTTGCTCTTGAGGTTTTTCTTTATCAGGCAAGTTCACTCAGAGTTTCATTTTATGGAAGATACGATGGCATAACTCTTACAAATGGCAAAAGACTATTTTTAAAAATGAATCTTTATGAAAAAAAGGGCATACCCCTCACCATGACTCAGGGTGAATACCCTGTAAAAGTTTTTGGACATACCGCCACTAGACTCGATCGGGGGCGAATCCCCGACTACAGGGTTCTAATAGCAGGTGGATTTTCGGACATTCAAAAAATAGATTGCTCAGGATATGTCGAAATTAATGATGAAAACTGCCCTCCCCCCAACAATCCTGCCAGTTGTTTTCAATGTTATCGTGCTACCGCAACCAATGAATTGTGGCTTTTTGAACAGGGAAGTGGAAGAATTCTAAAACCCAAAATCCCTTCTCAAGCACCACAGGATGAGTGGCAGGTTATAAGCATGAAAACTCCAAGAGCATTCCATTCTGCTACTCAACTTGCAGATGGAAGGGTACTGCTTGCTGGTGGTGTAGATAGAGCGGTAATAATTTTCCAGAACAATGATGTAACCGATGGAAATTCGGATTTTAACTCAGGATGGGAAATTGCTTCAATAAAACCAGACCCTGACCCTGCTCATGGTTTCAAAGGAGTTTTAAACGATTTTGAGTTATTTAACCCCGAATTTAATTCAGATTCTGATGATGCGGATAGGGATGGGGATTTTCTCAGAGGTGGAATGCAGCAAATCACGGAAGGAACGGTAAACAATATGCATTATGGGAGGTTTCTACACTCCGCAACATTTGCTCCCCCTCAATATCCTGAGGATACAATTTCCAATAAGGTGGTTCTCCTTGTCGGGGGAGTTGGTTCTGATAATAATGCTTCTAAAACGGTAGAGGTATTCGAAGCCCTTGACCCAACAACTCAGGCGCAATTTTCACAACAAACACCACCTAATCTCTCGGCACCCCGAGCCTTCCCATCTTCAGCAACAGGCACAAGACCTGGTGCGGACAAAAAAGTAATATGGGCGCTGGGGGGTGTTCAATACCCGGGAAATATGACTTCACCTGACAGTCCCAACAATGCAATTTCAGAATACTGGTTGAGAAATGAAGCGGATGGCACATTCAACCGAACCCCCGCACCACCTTCAGGTGATAGACCTGAATATGTCAGGTTATTTGCAAATGCCATTTCTTTTACCGACGACGGGTCTATGCTAATGCTTTCCGGTTGGTATGGTGCAAGGTGTTCAGTGGATGACACCGGTCATGAAACTCCAACCTATGATTACATATCTTTACCCACCCATATATGCAGTCCAGGTGCTGTTGCAGAAAATCTTCTAATCAAAACAACTGAAAATCCCCCATCTTTTAGTTCAGGTCCAGTTTCTGCAAATGATTACAAACACGCTTTTGGTTCTGCAACTCTTCTAAGTTGCAGTGAAGGTGCAAGAAACAAATGGATTCTCCTTGCCGGAGGAATTTCTGACACCAACTTTACTCCTTCCAAGGTTGGAACAAGCAGCAAAGGAGCCGTTTCTCTTTTCCAGTTCACCGGCGATTTAACTAACCCTTACAGAGCAGTAGCACTAAGTTCCACTGCTCTCAACACGCCCAGAATGTGGCACAGAGCAGTAGAATTGAAAGGAGGAAGCATTCTCTTTGTTGGTGGTGTTACCTTTGATCTCAAAAACGGAAATGCTCAAATTGTTGATACAGTCGAAGTGCTTCCGTTTGAAGGACAATGCGGTGATTGCAACTTTGAATCAGACCCTCAATCACCATCATACGAATCTGGCTGTTGCCAGCAGGATTGCCCTATTCCCTCTCCGTAACATTTGCAAGGCACTCATCGTAAATCCCTTTTTCTGCAAAAATGGCATCGTATTCGAGGCAATCTTCCAGCCTAACTTTCGTCGTCGGGTAACGGGGAATAAAGAGTGTACAACAATCCTCGGCAGGAATTATCGATATTTCAAAACTCCCTATTCTTTTTGCTATGTCCATTATTTCTGATTTGTCAAACGCTATAAGAGGTCTTATAACAGGAAGTTTTGAAGCCTTTTCTACAGAAAAAATATTTTCAAGAGTCTGGCTCGCTACCTGACCCAAATTTTCACCTGTAACCAATGCCGAAAAGTTTTTCCTGCTGGCAAAAAGCGACGCCACTTTCATCATAAGCCATCTAAGCAAAATGACTCTTTTCCGGGGCTTTGCAACCTTACGAATAAAGTCCTGTGCCGAAGTAATTTGAGCAATGTAAAGTTTTATATCGGGATTGAAACGACGAAGGACTTCCACAAGCGCATCCACCTTTCGCAAAACCTGCTCCCCTGTGTAAGGAGGAGAATAAAAATGCATGCAACTGATTTCAAGTCCCCTTTTCATCGCAAGGTATCCAGCCACTGGTGAATCTATCCCACCTGAAAGAAGAAGAACCCCTCTGCCACTTGTTCCAACCGGCAATCCCCCAGCCCCGCGATGCGATGTAACTGACAGGAAAACATTTTTTTGCTCAATGGTTATTTTTAAAGTTACCGACGGTGATTCAAGATTCACCTTAAATCCATAATGATTTACGAGTTTTTCTCCGATGCGGGCTGCTGTTTCCATCGAAGTCAGAGGAAATTTCTTCCATGTCCTCCTGCAATCAACTTTAAAACTTGCAGCACCTCTGACTCTGTTCATAACTTCTATTGATGCAGATTCTATTTCTTCTAACGCTGGATTACACCTGAAAACTTCTTCCACAAGAACAATCCCAAAAACCCTTTTGAGTCTTTCAATCAGCACGGGGTCATGTCCATACCCGGAAATAAGGAATCTTCCCGCTCCTTCTTCAATCTCAATTTCAGGAAAATCCCTTTCTGAAATTTTGCGAATGTTTGAAGCAAGTCTTTCAATAAAAATAAATCGGTTTTCTCCCTTAAGGAAAAGTTCCCCTGTTTTTAAAAGGATAACTGGCTTCAAATCTTTTCTTTGAGTATAAGTTGAATTCACACAGAAAATTTCTTTCCTAAAACATCTTCGAATTTTTTCTGACTTTCGGCTAAAACCTGTTTATGAAGTGATTCACCATGCGCATCCATGGTCACCACCGCCGGGAAACCGTCAACTTCAAGAACCCAGAATGCCTCAGGAGCACCTAATTCATCGAGGTAGTAAACATCGCGCACCTTTTTTATAAACATGGATAGATAGGTTGCAGCACCGCCAACAGCGTGCAGGTAAACAGCACCAAGCCTCTTACAGGCTTCGAGAGTGCGGTTTCCCATTCCACCTTTTCCTATTATACATTTCACTCCATACTCTTCCATAACGGTTGCTTCATAGGGCTCTTCACGAATACTTGTCGTAGGTCCTGCGCTTAAAATCTTCCATTCATCCCCTTGCTTTTTGACTATTGGACCGCAGTGATAAATAATGCCGCCTTTTAAAATTTCCCTCAAAAAATCAGGTTTCCTTTCAACCATTAACTTATGTGCCGCATCCCTTGCTGTGATTATCACCCCCTGAATTTCCACCTCATCACCAATTTTTAAATCCATGATAACATCTGTTGAAACTGGTGTTTTGATTTTCTTCATTTTCCTCTCCTGAAAATTCTGAAAAATTGGCATGGCTTAAAAAACTGGGCGTGTGTGTAAATCACGCCCCTACAAAAAATGGTGAATTTTTACCCCTTTTTACCACTTTTGGGGATAATTAATCCCGTGCTTTTAAAATTTCGAACCATGCCAAAAATTTTTTCATTCAAAGGGGTTTTCACTATAAACTGGATTTTTGCCATTAATTCCACAACGCAAATGCCATCGCCTCAAAGCCCAGCATGAATAGGACATCGTCACAAAAAATGAGGCTGGATGTCTTTCTGCCCAGCCTATTTTTACTCCTAATATCGTTGTGCCCCCTCCAAAACCCATTGGACCGATTCCCATCTGATTCGCTTCCTCCTCAATCCTCTTTTCAAGCAAAGCCAAAACCTTATTCTGATTTTTACTTGAAAGACTTTTCAATAATTGAGCCTTTGCAATTCTGTATCCCATCTGTCTGTCCCCGCCAATACAAATTCCAGCAATTCCTGGACTGCAACCCCTGCCCTGTGCAGAATGAATCATCTTCAATACCGCCCTCCTTACTCCATCAAGGTCTCGACCTGCTCCAATCTCTTCGTTAGGAAGAGAAATCTGGGAAGAAACATTTTCGCTCCCTCCTCCTTTCAAAAGCAGGGAGACAGTCAGGTAATTTTTACCCCAGGGCTCCATTTCTATTATCGGATGGAAAGCACCCGTGTTATCACCAGTATTTTTATTACTGACAGGCTCAACGGCATTGGGTCTAAGAAAGCCAATTTCTGTTGCCTCTTTAGTCGCTTCATAAATCGAATGCCTTATTTCTTCAAAATCCAATGAATCCGGACATCTGATTTTCCAGTTCTGAAGCCCTGTATCCTGGCAGATAGGAAGAGACTTTTCTCTTGCAAGTTTCACATTCTTTAGAATCACTGAAATCGTCTCTTTTGAAACTCCCTCTTCTCGAGAAAAAGCCTTTTTTAAGGCTTTTTCCACATCAGAGGGTAAATCACAGGATGCTCTCCTGATAAGTTCCAGAAAAACTTCTTCATATTGGTCTTTTCCTTTTCTTTTCATTGCTCTACCCAAAAATTACACCTAATTTCTACAACTGATTTCTCTAACTTTCAAGATAAGAAATAAAAGAAATTACACATGGTTTAAAAATTGGGCTTGATAAATCAAGCCCCTACAATAAACGATGGAATTTTACCCCCTTTTTTGCCACTTTTAGGGATAATTAATTTCGTGTTTTTTAAATTCCCAAACCAATGTAGGTAGTGGCTGGCGTGGTGTTGCTGTCTGCGGAGGACGGATGTGTCATTGAGAAAAACCATGCATAAATTCCAAATTGGTTCCTGCTTCAGGAGTGGATTCCTGCTTCCGCAGGAACAAAGTTTTATCTCGTGAAAATAGGGGCAAGAACGATACATTCTACCACAAAACCTTGAAGAGTGAGAAAAATCTCAGGGGTTGCATTTTATTAACAAGAACATTAAATATCTGTGAAAATTAATTAAAAGAGGAGGATTAAAATGAAAAAATGGAGATGTTCAGTTTGCGGATATATTCATGAAGGGGAAACACCACCAGACAAATGCCCAAATTGTGGTTCCGCTAAAGAAAAATTTGCTGTAATGACAGATAATGTGGAACTTATTCACATGCATTATGGTCAAAAAGTTTCTTTTTCCAATGAGGTTGAGGTAAACCCATTTTTCGGTAGCTATCAGAGCATCAGCCCTTACATTTACAATTTACCAATAGGGAAAAGGGTTCCTCTTCACAAACACCCCACCACTGATGAACTTTTTTTCATATTAAAAGGTAAATTAAAATTCAAAGTGGGGGAACAGGAAATTGTAGCTACAAAAGGTGACCTGGTGCAGGGGAAAATGGACATTCCCCATTCCTTTGAAAACATAGGTGATGAGCCGGCATGTTTTCTTTCGGTCAAGGGTCCAAAACCTGTTGATCTGGTGATGCTTGAAGAGCAAAAGTAGTTACTAACTCCCCATAGTTGGTTAAAATTGTAATGGATTCCTGCTGAAGTCTATCCCTGCAAAAGCAGGGGCAATAGGTTCCTGCTTCCGCAGGAAAAGGTTTATTTTTAACAGGTCTGCTCAATTCCAAAAAATTATTGACTATAAAGGTTTAATGTTTAAATATATGAAACGATGCACCGGGCAGATTATTATGAAATTCTCGGTGTTTCGAGAGACGCTACCACCGAAGAAATAAAAAAGGCATACAAGCAACTTGCCCTTAAATACCACCCTGACCGAAATCCAGGAGACAGGGAGGCTGAAGAAAAATTTAAAGAAGCATCAGAAGCATATCAGGTACTTGTTGACCCCGAAAAAAGAAGAATTTATGACCTTTATGGACACGAAGGTTTAAGTGGAAGTGGTTTCAGAGGAATCGACGCAATTGATGAAATATTTGGCAGTTCTTTTTTCAGCGACCTCTTCGATGACCTTTTTGGGTTTGGTTTTGGGTTTGGAGGTTTTAAGTCTCGCAGAAGAAGGGATTACGGAGAAGTTAAAGGGAGGGATATAAAAAAGAGTATAAAAATATCCCTTAAAGAGGCATTCACAGGCGCTAAAAAAAGCATAACAATTAACTATGAATCAATATGTAGTAGTTGTCAGGGGAGTGGTGCACGAAATGGAAGTGCTTTCGAATCATGTCCCACCTGCAGAGGAAAAGGGCAGGTGGTTCATTCAAGGGGCGCATTCATACTCACAACAACCTGTTCTACCTGCAGCGGAACAGGAAGAATCATCGTGGAAAAATGCCCTGAATGCAAAGGTGAAGGTCAGGTTGTAAGTCAGCGTTCGATTGAAATAAAAATACCAGAAGGTATAGAAAATGAACAAATAATAAGGGTTCCAGGAAAGGGGGAAAGTGGTGCCCGAGGGGGACCACCTGGTGATTTGTATGTGGTTGTTTATGTTGAAGAGGATCAAAAATTCATAAGGCAGGGAACCGAACTTATAATGGAACTTCCAATAACATATCCCGATGCAGTTTTAGGGAAAAAAGTTCAAATAGAATCAATTGACGGACCTGTAACAGTAAAAATACCTCCAGGAACCCAACCAGACGATGAAATCGTTATAAATGGAAGGGGGATGCCCTCACTTCACGGCGGGGGAAGAGGAAATTTACACCTTGTTGCAAAATTAATCGTGCCTCAGAAAATATCTAAAGAGGAGAGAAAACTTATTGAAGAACTTGCAAAACTTGAGGAAAATAAATAAAATAATATAATTTAGGTATGGTTCAAAAAATTGGGCTTGATAAATCAAGCCCCTAAAAAAATAGTGTATTTTTGTCAGTGTTTAATATTTTTTTGAACCATGCCATAATTTATGTATTAAGGAGTTACTTATGGTTGAAACCGTCACAGAAAAACAAATTTATACATACGAAGATTATCTCAAAACACCTGACGATAAAAGATATGAACTTATAGAAGGAGAATTACTTATGACACCTTCACCATTTCCAGAACATCAAAGAATTTCAAGAAAGATTGAATCTATAATTGAAAAATTCATAAGTGAAAAAAATCTTGGTGAGGTATTTGATGCTCCCTGTGATGTGTATCTTGACGACAGGAATGTAGTTCAGCCTGATCTGTTTTTTATTTCAAAGCAAAGAGCAAAAATTGTTGAGGAGAAACACATTAAAGGTGCGCCAGACCTCGTCATAGAAATAATCTCAGAAAGCAGTGTTTACAGAGATATGATTCAGAAAAAGAAACTTTATGCAAAATTTGGTGTAAAAGAGTACTGGATAGTAATACCAAAAGAAAATTTAATAGAGGTTTATGTTCTGAAAGAAAAAAAATTCAATCTTTTTAAGACATATAGCGGTAATGAAACACTCCATTCGCCCTCTCTCAAAGGTTTTAAAATGCCCCTGAAAGCAATATTTTAGGGCAAGCATGAAAAACCGCTATAATTTTATAAGATGAACTTCGGGAAGCACATTTGAACCGAAGAAAAATCCCCCAACACGAAGTAGATTTTCGGGGTCATCTGTGACAAAGATTTCTATGTTTTCCCCCATCTTAAAATTTTGATTCAACATTTCCCTTTCAATAAGAAAATTTTTCGTAGTCTCTGCCACACAGGTAGAAGAATCCACAACTTCTACTCTCTTTTCTATCCTCGAAGCAATGAAGTCCTCAATTGCCGGAGTAAAAACTTCATAATGTGTGCAACCTAAAATCAAAACATCTATGTCCTTATCGAGCAGGGTGGTGAGATAAACATCCAAAATTCTCGAAACAATTTCCCCTTGAGTAATTCCTTCCTCAGCAAGGGGAACAAGAAGGGGAGCAGGATTACCAAACACCTCACACCTTGAATCTGCAAGTGTTATGCTCTGACGATAGGCACCGGAGAGAATTGTCCTTCTCGTTCCTATAACACCTATTCTCCCGCTTCTTGATTTTTTCACAGCCTGTTTTGAAGTAGATTCAATAACACCTATAACTGGAATATCAAACTCCACTTTCAAAAGAGATGATGCAACCGCTGAAACAGTATTACAGGCTATTACCAAAACCTTTATCCCCTTCTTCACTAAAAAAGAGCACGCCTCTTTTGAATAACGAATTATTGTATCAGGGCTTCTATTTCCGTAAGGAACACGAGCGGTATCCCCTAAATATAAAAATTTTTCTGAGGGTAAAACCTTTACAAGGTTTTTTAAAACCGAAAGCCCCCCTACACCGGAGTCAAAAACGCCGATGGGAAGGTCATTTCTCCTGCAACTTTGCATCTACTTGCGGACTTTTTTCTTGTAAAAGATATTATCAACAACAATCGAAAGCGGGGCAGCAATATAAATTGAGGAATAAGTTCCAACAACAATACCTATTGTAAGAGCAAGAGCAAAATCCTGTATTGTGCCTCGGGTTATGAAAAGAACTGGCATTATTGCCATTACTGTAGTCAAACTTGTAATGATTGTTCTGCTCAAAGTTTCATTGATGGATTTATTAATGACAAGGCGAAGTTCCCTCTCTTTTATTTTCGTCAGATTTTCCCTTATCCTGTCGTAAACAACTATCGTATCGTTTATTGAATATCCTATGATTGTTAAAAGTGCTGCCACTGTTGAAAGAACCACTTCCCTCCGCAGAATAACAAAAATACCTATGGTTATCAGAGTATCGTGAATAAGGCATAGAACCGCTCCCGGGGCAAAACGAATATCAAACCTTAAAGCAGTGTAAAGGAGTATTAGACCCCATGCATAAAGAAGACTGAGTATTCCTGCATTTCTAAACTGCTTTCCAACTCTTGGTCCCACCCATTCAATTTCTTCAATATGAATCTTGTTGTTTCCCAATTTTTGAGAAAGTTTCTTGAAAAATGCCCCGGATATACCTGCAAGAGAAACTTCGTAAATGTAATCCTGCGTCCTTCCAACCTTACAGACAGGGTCAAGACACCTTTCAAACCCCTCTCCCTCCGCTTTAGTTTTTTTTGCTACTTCAATTTCCCTTTCTCTTAACTGAAGCCCAAGAGATGATATAAAACTCTCTACCTCCTTCGTATCAAGGTTGCCATTTGCTTTTATCGTTATCTTTTCTCCTCCAGGGCTGAATTTCACATACTCTACACCGGGTGATTCAAACCTTTTTTTAATTTTGTCAGTGATTCTTTTTATCTGCTCATCAGTAAAAGCAACTTCTGCCTGGAGTTTTATCCTGTATGTCGTTCCTTTCTCGCCAACCTGAACAAGGTCTGTTGAACTGAAACCAGCCCTTTCAACTTTTGCTCTGAGTTCTCCAATAGGAAGCGCTTTTTCGAGGGAAAACTGTATTTCTGTTCCGCCACTAAAATCTATTCCATATTTGGGTCCGGGAAAAAAAATCAAAATTACAGAAATTGTAACTGCTGTAAAAGATATGGTCCCCCATAACTTTGCAGCCTTCATGAAGTCGATATTAGTTCCTTTAATCCATTCCATGACTACACACTCAAATAATTTACTCCTTTTTTCCTGCCTGTAATAAAATCAAAAAATACTCTTGTTACGAATATGCCGGTAAACATACTTGTTATTATTCCTATTAAAAGAGTTACAGCAAACCCTTTTATAGGACCTGAACCATACTGAAGAAGGACAACACCTGCAATGAAAGTTGTAACCTGTGCATCAAAAATGGTCCAGAAGGCTCTTGCAAAGCCTGCTTCAACTGCTGCTCTTGGGCTTTTCCCTGCCCGTAATTCCTCTCTTATTCTCTCATAAATTATAACATTTGCATCAACCGCCATACCTATTGTTAAGGCAATACCTGCAATTCCAGGCAGAGTTAGTGTTGCTTCAGGAATACTCATTGCTGCAAGAAGGAGCATCACATTCAGAAGGAGGGCAAAATCTGCAATTAACCCTGCCCCTTTGTAATAAATTGGCATAAAAAGAAAAACCAGTATAGCGCCGATTATAGCAGCAGTTATACCTTTTCTTATCGCATCCTGACCGAGTGTTTTCCCTATAATCGTTTCACTGCTTAGTGAAATTGGCGCTGGAAGAGAACCTGCTTTGAGAACAACAACAAGGTCCGAAGCCTCTTTGAGAAGCGTATTATAATCTCTGTATCCACCCAAAGTTATGGACGCCCTTCCTCCCCCAATTCTTTCCTGAATTACGGGTGCTGAGTCAACATAGTCATCAAGAACTATCGCCATTCTGTTTTTGACATTCTCCCCTGTAAGTTTCTCAAAAATATCTGCCCCCTGTGGATTGAATGTCAGAGCAACATAGGGTTTATTTGTATCAGGGTCATTTGCTACTCTTGCATCATCTATGTATTCTCCAGTAAGACGAACTTCCTCAAAAAGATACCATGTCCTCCATATTTTTGTAGGGAGAGGTTTCCCTTCTTTGTCTGTATCCTGATACGAACCAAAACTAATAACATGCCCTTCAGGAATTTCTTTATCCGCAAGAAACTCTTTTAAAATATCCCTTCCACTCTTTTTAGATGTAGATTTTGCTTCGAGATAATAGGATGTAACAGCTCCCCTACTCGAACTTACATTTTCCTTCATCAGTTTAATACCGGAATCTGAAGGAATATCCTTAGCAATATCGAGAAAAAATTTAGAATTGGGGTCATCAACTATTCTGAATTCGAGGTGTGCTGTCTGGCTTATTATTCTCTTTATTCTTTCAAGGGCTACCTCATCAACTCCTGGAATTTCAATGCTAATGTCTGCCCCTCTCTGCGTAATTCCTGTTTCTTTTAATCCAAGACCGTCAACTCGATTCGAAACTGTCCGAATTGCCTGTTCGTATGATGTGTTTTCGGTGTACTCCTTCTCTTCATCTGTCAAGGTGAAATGAATTTTCTTATCCCCTTCGTCCCTTGAAACCTCCTTCAAAACATGTCGGTAACGCTTCTTTATATCGTTATCAATTTTATCAAGGTCATCCTTGCTTTTAAAAATGAGTTCAAAATCCGCAATATCAGTCTTTTTAATCTTTATTCCTTCAATTTTTCTTTCATCTTTGAGAGTATCAACGAGGTCCTTTGCAAGTCTGTCTCGCTTGTCCGTAATAGCCCTCGTAATATCCACTGAATAAACAAGCCTGACCCCTCCCTGAAGGTCGAGTCCAAAATTCACCTTTTTACTGGTTGCCCATTTGAGCCAGCCGGGCTGCTTTTTCTCGGGGAGGAGTCCCATTAAAATCAAAGCAGAGGCAATCCACAAAAGCCCCACAAAAACTGCCTTGAAATACCATGACTTTTTCACTTTACACCCTCACTATTATCAATCTTTTTTATCTTCCTTTTCTTTTTTTTCAATCTTATCAGATAATTCTCCACCACTTTCCTTACCTGCAATATTCCCTTTCAAAACCCTTACCCTTACTTTTTCAGAAACTTCAAGTGTAACGAACCTGTCAGCAACACCGACAACTGTCCCCATCAATCCACCAGTTGTTACAACTCTATCCCCCTTTCTAAGTGAATTTAGCATCTCTTGATGCTCTTTAGCCTTTTTCTGCTGTGGCCTTATCAATAAAAAGTAAAAAATTGCAAAAAGAGCTGCTATCATAAGAATCTGACTTGCTCCCATTGCAGCACAACTTTCAGGTTTCTTACCGCCTGCCTGGGCTATCAATGACACTAAACTAAATATTGAAGCATAAAACATGATTATTCCTTTTCTCCTTATCCGAGGTGGTCATTTCGACTCCGCTCAATGACCGCGATTATTCTCTTCCCCATATAATAAATTTGCTTTTTCTAAACCAATATTAAAACAATATCAAGTAAAAAAATAAAATAACTGGGTCATCAATTCCCTTCTATCGAAGATAATTTAATTTAATGGATTCCTGCTTCCGCAGGAATGACATATTGGGAATTCTTGCTGCATTTTACTTACCTGCAAACTGGTGCCGAAACGGCACATTTTGCGGCCGGTGGGTGCCTGAACAGAATCAAAAACTGATTACGGTCAACAACCGCGATGAGTCATAAAGTACTAATTGACTAAATATTTGGATGTGATATGAATTTTATTTTAAAACTTGAAATGTTTTAAATATATTGCTTTTGCTTAAATTACAATTTGCTTAAATTACAAAGGGGGTAAAGGGGTGACAACGAAAGAAAAAAATAAAAATAGTAACGAAACCGATTTCGGGAAAATTCTCGAAGCAGAAGATAGCGGAGAAAAAAATTCTGCCTCTGCAATAGCACAAGATGTGGAGAAAGACAAACACAAAGAAGAGGAATACCTGAAATCACTCAAAGAAAAAATAGAAAAACTTGAAGAAGAAGGAGGGACAGTTTCAACAATTACTTCCACACTTCACCCACAACACAAATTTATTATTTTTACACCGCCAGAAGAATCAAGGGAAACTGATTCCTCAAAGCAAACTCCTTCACAGCAAGCAGCCCCCAGTGGGATAACTAACGATAAAAACATATTTTTTCAGTTATCTGAAAAAACCACTCAGAAATTAGAAGAAGAAATAAGAAAAAGTTCATCTAAGGAATTTTTATCACCATTTAAGGAACAAGCAATAAGAACCCCTTCGGGGTCTGCCAACTCTATATATGTGCTTTGTGGACCTGATGCCGGCAGGAGTTTTTATCTTACAGGAGAAAGAATAAGAATTGGAAGGGGGATGGACAATGAAGTTATTTTAAAAGACATATCGGTTTCCCGCAGACACTGCATTCTCTACAAAGAAGATGATAAATGGTTCGTTGAAGACCGAAGTAGCGACAATGGAACTTTTATTGATGGAAATCCGGTTGAAAAAGCACCCCTTGAACCAGGTCAGTATCTCCAGATAGGAAGGACAATTTTAATTCTTGAAACTTCAAAGTGATGAAATATCTATGGATAACAGCATTTTTTATTTCCTTTTTTCTGATTTTATCATGCGGAAAAAATAAGAATCAAAGCAACGAAAAGAGAAAAAACGAAGCGGAAATAATACATCCTAACAAAAACAAAACAGTTTCCTCCCAATCACAAGAAGTATCAAGCAAATCTGCATGTTTCAAAAAAATCTGGGGACCTGTTAGAATTTCATCCACCTCTGCAACCCCCTATGGACTTAGCGGTGCGACTGGCGTTGGACAGGTAGGGGTTACATGGATAGAACCGAGTTTGTATACATCGAATGTTTACTTTGCAAGAATATCAAGCGAGGGAACAGTGCAAAAAATTCCTGTGACAAAGAAAGCGAGCGCTTATGCTCCAACTGACACCGCATGGACTGGAAGGGATTTTGCCATTGCATGGGGTGATGACCGTCAGAGAAGAATTGAGATTTTTACGGCAAGGGTATCACCTACAGGGAAAATTTCTTCCGGCGCCAGACAATTCACATTCACTCGACCAGTTAAAGAAGGGGATATTTATTCTTCTGATTCCTCAAAGGAACCCGCTCTTTTAAATTATAACGAAAATCTCCTGATAGTCTGGGGAGGTCCAGGAGATAGAGGAAGACAGCAAATGTATCATTCTATAGTTTCGAAGAAAGGAAAAGCTCTTTATGAGCCATACGAATTAACAAAAGGTCCATTCGACCATGGTAGTTTTCGTCTTGCACCTGTAGATGGAGGTGTAGCCTTTCTATTCTGTGTTAATCCCGGTGGTGAAAATCAGATATGGAGAGGAATCATGGAAGGGATTCCTCCGAAGGTAACTTCTTTCCCCTCTATGATTGCTGCAACAAAATTTTTCCCATGTCAGCCAGTAGAAATTCCTGTAGCAGGGAAAAACCTAATTATGTGGGTTGAGAAAGCAAAAGAAAGCGGACTTGAACAAACAGGAAATATTAAAATAGTTTCCACCCTCCCGTCCGGTGAATTAGGGGCTGCATCTACTGTTAATGAAGTAACAATAGTAAATTACAGAGCAAAACTTAATGCAGGACGCCCATTTGATGCGGTTTCAACAGGTAAACACTTTGCCATTGCATGGACATCGCCAAGAACAACGCAGGGAGAAAAAATCGAAGAAGAAAAAATCCAGAACATAGATGTTGGAATCTTTTCAGAAGCAGGAGAAAAACTTTGCGAACCTTACAGAGTTGATGCTCCCGGTCTTTTCCCCGATGACCCGAGAATATTATACTCAGGCTTTGAAAAGAGATTTATAATAGTCTGGACAGATAGACTGCCCGGAGAAATTGCTTTTTCTGTTGAAGTGGAAGGAATAGAAATTTCTTTCAATGAATAGAAATAAGCAAAAGAATCAACGGTAGGTTTCTGCTATATGAATAGATTCCTGCTGTAGTCTACCCCTGTGAAGGCAGGGGCAGGAATAGGGTTTTTACATTTTGAATTTTGCATTTAAATTTAAGATGATTTATATGTTGTTTTCATGGCAAAAACGAACAATAAGTATGAAAAGGCTATAAAAAGAGGGCTTGATTTTCTTTTCAGTCTTCAAAAAGATGATGGGAGTTTTCCTGCAGATTATGGTGGCTCACTTTTCTTGACTCCAATGTATGTCTGCTTAACCTATATCATGGGTATTGAGCACGACGAAAAAACAAAGGCAGGAATTAAAAAGTATCTCCTGAATCATCAAAGAAAAGATGGGAGTTTTGGTCTTCACATCGAAGGGGAAGGAACAGTTTTTGTAACAACTCTTGGATACTGTGCATTAAGAATTTTAGGAGTTAAACCTGAAGAAAATTCTGCTAAAAATGCTTTGAACTGGATAAAAGAAAAGGGTGGACCTCTGGGATGTGCACCATGGGGAAAATTTGTGCTTGCTGTTATGAATCTTTATAGCTGGGAAGGAATCGACCCAATCCTGCCAGAATTATGGCTTTTACCGGCTTTTTTCCCATTTCATCCTTCGAAAATGTGGTGTCATGCCAGAATGGTTTATCTTCCAATGGCATGGCTTTACAGAAAAAAAGTGGTCGCTCAAGGGAATCCACTCATAGAGCAAATCAGGGAAGAAATTTATGATGGCAAATATAATTTTATTGATTGGAAATCAGCAAGAAAAAAAATAGCCCCCGAAGACATTTACAGACCTCCATCAGCACTTTTAAAATTGACTTTTAATGTTTTAAGCCTTTATGAATCACTCAATATTCCATTTGTCAAAAATGTTATAAAAGAAAAATCGCTTGAAACTATTTTAGAACACATAAGACACGAAGACGAAAGCACCAATTACATAAATTTAGGTCCTGTAAATAAACTCCTCAACACCCTTGTGGAATGGAGCATAGATTCAAATTCAGAGCGATTCAAACGGGCTGCTTCCAAACTCCCACTTTATCTATGGGAAGAAAAGGATGGTATAAGAATGAACGGATATAATTCGGTTCAGTTATGGGATACTGCATTTTCTTTTCAATCTTCCGTTTCAACAGGGATGTGGTGTCATTATTTAGAAAATATTAAAAAAATGTACCAGTTCATCAAACAAAATCAGGTGAAAGAAGATGTAAAGGACAGGGAAAAGCATTTCAGAGATATTTCGAAAGGTGGATGGCCTTTTTCAAACCTGCCTCATGGCTGGCCAATTACTGATTGCACAGCAGAAGGTCTTAAAAGTGCACTTCTTGCCCATTCGCTAATCATGTCTGACGGAAAACCTGTTATTGAAGAAAAGGAAAGAATAGAAGAAGAAATGCTAAAAGCGGCGGTTGAATTGATTTTAAAATACCAGAATGAAGATGGCGGTTGGGCAACATACGAAAAAAGGAGAGCAGGAAAATGGCTTGAGTACTTCAATCCATCGGCAATTTTTGCTGACATTATGGTTGACTATTCTTATGTTGAGTGCACAAGTTCCTGCCTGCAGGGATTGGGAATGTTTTTAATTCATTATCCTGACTGGAAAAAAGACGAAATCATAAAAGCAATCGAAAGGGGGAAGAAATTCATTCTAAAAATGCAGAGAGAAGATGGTTCATGGGAGGGCTCATGGGGTGTATGTTTCACCTACGCCACATGGTTTGCCACAGTTGGGCTGAGGAGTGCCGGAATACCACCATGGGATGAGCTCCTTGCAAAAGCGGTCCGCTTCTTAATAAGCAGGCAAAATTCAGACGGGGGATGGGGTGAACATTATTCGAGCTGCCCTCAAAGAAAATACATTTCTCACAGAGAATCACAACCTGCCATGACTTCCTGGGCAATAATGGCTCTTATGGCTTCGACTGGACTTTTCACACCACCTTCGTACCTTTCAACCAAAATTCCTGCAAAACATGACCTTGCAGACGAAACTCTTGTCAGGGAAAGCATAAAAAAGGGCATAGATTTTCTCATAAAGATTCAGAAAGAAAATGGTGATTTTGACCAGTCAGCAATAGCAGGTGTTTTCAACAAAACCTGTATGATAACTTACGACAACTACAGACGCTACTTCCCTCTATGGGCTCTCGGGCTCTGGAAATCCTCATGTTCGTTAGAAAGCTAATTTAAAATGATTTACCGTAAATCACTGCATTGGCTGTCTTTTGGTTGTCCAAAACAAATGCGTCCTGAATTTGAAGAGAAAAAACAATCAAAAGGAGGTCCTCCATCAGAAAATATTTTAAGGGTTCCGCCATTTTGGCTGGTTCCGCCTCCACCAAGGGATTCAATGTCGCAATTATCTCCAACAAAAATTTGAGAAGAATATAAAAGTATTCCTCCACCAGCCCCACCTCCTCCCATTCCACCTGAACCACCCCACCCTCCTTTGTAATAAAAGCAACATTCACGCTGGCAGCAGTCATTTTGTGCTGAGCCACATGGACCCTGACCGGGACACCATGCGTAGCGATGGTCTCCGCAGGAGTTACATGGTTCACATCCTTCTCCCGGGTCTAAACTACTTTTAAATTCCCCTTCTCCACCCGGTGCACCTGAATCCCCTGCAATTCCAGAAGCATAAATTTTTCCATTCAGCGTAATGGATATTTTAGCCATTAACATAATAGAACCCCCTCCACTTCCTCCTTTTCCCCCAATACCCCCAGCCCCTCCCATAGCGTTGACATCACAACATGTGGCAGTAGTTCCCATCCCACCAGGTCCACCTCCCCCACCTCCAGAGCCAATAAAAACAACTCTATTAGAACTTGAATCACCATTGATTCCAGGTCCTGCATATCCTCCTGCCCCTCCCCCCCCTCCATCCCCACCTGGAGCAAGAGCATCCTCATTCCACAACTGGCAATCTGACCCTCTGTTTTCTCCAGCAACGCCTCCAATACCTCCAAAAGGTCCCTCACCTGACATTGCAGAATTCCCACCATCATATCCTGAACCAACAGCATCTATCGTCCCTTCAACTAAAATTTCTTCAGCACAAATCATGAGCCACCCGGAAGATTCAGACATATCGGAGCGATACTTTTCAACCTTTAGAACTGCTTCTGGCATCAGGTGAAAAAGACCTATGTTTGCATGAACCCCGGACATTGTTGCATTCGCAGAAATTATGAGGTCTCTTCCATTGTAGTTTACTCCATCCAGACATGACCCGAAGCAATTAACCTTATTGGGTGAGCATTCAATAAGGCATTCCCCATTATTACAAACTTCAAGAGGTTGACATCTCTTTCCGCAGGAACCACAATTTTCATGGTCAGAAGATAAATTTGTGCAAAACCCTTCGCAATTTGATAAACCAGAAGGACATTCATCCTCATGAATAATATCAATGCTTACATCTGTGGAAGCATCTTTTTTGTCGTCGCTCCATTCCATTGAGCAATAATTAAAAAATAAACAATAAATAGGCATCATTAAAAGACGCAAGAGAAAACTAAACTTTTCCTCGTGCAGCAAAATTGGCTCCTGTTTTTTAATTCTAAATACTACTATAATATATTTTAATCAAATTTTATTTGCTTTCCAACTTTATTTCTTTTGTTGAACCTTCCGGATTGAATATCTAATTTTAGCTTAATTACAAAGTCATAGCATATTATCTTCTTGAATTAACGAAATTAAGAGTTTATAAAGACAAAAATTATGGGAAAGGAAAAATCTATATGGTGGGGGACTGGAGATTTAAATGCCTTTTTCGGGCTTTTCGTTGATAATATTACAAATCTCGTCCTCCTGAGTGCAATCCTCGTCGGAGGTTTTGGTTATCCAGCAGACATAGTGGTATCAAAGATGATTCCAGGAACAGCCCTTGGTGTCCTTGTAGGAGACCTTGCATACACATGGATGGCGATTCGTCTTGCAAAACGAACATCAAGAAAAGATGTGACAGCAATGCCACTGGGGCTTGATACACCCTCAACGGTTGGGATTGCAGTTGCGGTTCTCGGTCCTGTATGGCTTGCAAGCAAAGATGCCATTTTGACATGGCATGTTGGAATGGCTGTTCTGGTTTGCATGGGGATTATAAAAGTTTGTCTATCTTTTGCTGGAGGATGGATAAGGGAAAACTTTCCTCAGGCAGGGCTACTCGGTTCAATAGGAGGAGTTGGACTTGCCCTTTTAGGTTTTCTTCCACTTATTCACATTTTCGAAGCGCCAATACCAGGAATGGTTGCACTTGGTATTCTAATTACCACACTTGTAGCAAAATTTGACTTACCGTGGAAATTTCCCGGTGCTCTACTTGCAGTTGTTGCAGGAACAATTCTTTACCACATTCAGGGAGTGGCTGGGCTCCTTTCAGGTTATCAGGCACCATCCATTGATTTTCAACCCTCCCTGCCAGTTCCTTCAACTGGATGGATTACGCACATTTCTCATGCTCTTGAATATCTGCCAATTGCTATCCCTTTTGGACTTCTTACTATTGTTGGCGGAATAAATGTAACTGAAAGCGCAAGGGTGGCTGGTGATGACTACAAAACGAGAGACATCCTCCTCGTTGAAGCATTTGCAACACTCATAGCAGGGGTTTTTGGCGGAGTAGCACAATCAACACCCTACATAGGACACCCTGCTTATAAATCTATGGGAGGAAAAGCAGGCTATACACTCCTCACTGGGATATTTGTGGGTTTAGGTTCTTTCTTAGGAATCATTCCTGTTTTTCTTCAAATATTACCAGTCTCAGCAGTTTGCCCGATTCTTATATTTGTAGGAATGGAAATAATTGCTCAAAGTTACCATTCTACACCAAAGAAACATGTTCACGCTGTCACAATCTCATTCCTGCCAGCGGTGGCAAGTTTGCTTTTGATTTATTTCGACGATTTTGTTTCACAATTTTCAAAAATGATAGGCGAAATTTCTTCACACTACCCTGATGCTAAAAACATTCTTTCCATTCCCGCCAGTATCTCCTCAACCCATTCTGTCATCAGAATTTTAGGACACGGGTTTATACTTACCGCAATGCTATGGGGTGGCATCGTTTCTTTTCTGATAGATAGAGCAAACAAAAAATGTGGTTTGCTCCTTATCATTTGCTCCATCTTTTCCCTTTTCGGAATAATTCATTCCGCTTCCCCTGATGGTAGCATTTACCTTCCATGGAATCAGAATTATTCTGTTTCGATACAAATTGCATTGATTTATTTTATCATGGGTATAGTTGCACTTCTTTCCAAAAAGAATTAAATTTTTAACATGGTTCAAAAAAATTGGGCTTAAAAAATTGGGCTTGATAAATCAAGCCCCTACAAAAAATGGTGGATTTTTGCCACTATTTATGCCAAATTTTTCGAAAAATGAAAGAAAAAATAATAGAAAAAATATTCGAACTTAAAGAAAAGCATCGAGCAGTCATACTTGCCCATAACTATCAACTTCCAGAGGTTCAGGACATTGCAGATTTTGTTGGAGATTCCCTCGAACTTTCAAGAAAAGCTGCCGAAAGTAATGCTGAGGTAATAGTATTTTGCGGAGTTCACTTCATGGCTGAAACCGCTTCTATACTTTCACCACGAAAGAAAGTCATTCTTCCAGATTCCTCCGCTGGTTGTCCAATGGCTGACATGATTGATGCAAAGGGGCTTGAAATTATGAAGAACAAATACCCGCAGGCAAAAGTTGTATGTTATGTTAATAGCACTGCAGAGGTTAAAGCAATGAGCGATGTCTGCTGCACATCAGCAAATGCAGTAAAAATAGTTTCAGAAATTGATTCTGAAATAATCTTCGTTCCTGACCAGTATTTAGGGACTTTTGCTTCTTCTCGAACAGGTAAAAAAATTCATCTATGGCCCGGATACTGCCCAACACACATAAAAATCACTCCATCTGATATAGAAGAAGGGCGAAGGAAAAATCCTGGATGTATCGTAATGGTTCACCCTGAATGCAGACCCGAAGTTACGCACCTTGCAGATGAGGTTTTAAGCACCGGTGGAATGCTCCGCTTTGCTTCAGCAAGTGATGCAAAGAAATTTTTAGTTGGAACTGAAATCGGAATTCTCCACAGACTGAAAAAAGAAAATCCTGATAAAGAATTCATTCCTGCTACGGAATCTGCAATATGCCCGAATATGAAAAAAATTACACTCGAAAAAATACTCTCTTCACTCGAAAACCTTGCTCCTCAAATACTGGTTCTCGAGCCAGTCCGCTCCATGGCATACAGAGCACTCCTTCCTCTCCTGCAGAAAAATAAATAAAACAATTTTCTAACCATGAAGGATTTCTTCTTTCATTTTCTGGCGATATTCTTCGAGTTTTTTACTTAAATCAGGGTCATTTATGGCAAGAATCTCAATCGCAAGAAGAGCAGAATTTTCAAAAGCCCCTATTCCAACTGTAGCAACGGGAATTCCTGCAGGCATCTGAACTGTTGAAAGGAGTGAATCGAAGCCCATTAGAGGAGGTTTTGCAATCGGAACACCTATAACAGGACGAATTGTTCTCGAAGCAACTGCACCCGCAAGGTGTGCAGCAAGCCCCGCTCCTGCTATCACAACTTTAACTGACGAAGAAGTCTTTTCCTTTACAATCTTTGCCACTTCCTCCGGCGTTCTGTGAGCGGATAAAACCATTAATTCGAAGGGGATACCAAAATTTTTGAGTATTTTAGAAGCCTTCTCCGCTTCGGCGACATCACTTTTACTTCCAACTAAAATTAACACCTGAGGGTTCTCATTCATGATTTTTCTCCAATTCCTTTTATACCTATGTCTCGACGAAAATGCATCCCCCTCCATTTAATTTTCTGTATCATACGATAAACTTCCGCTCTCGCAGATTCGAGAGAATCTCCGCATGCTGTTACCCCTAAAACTCTGCCTCCATCAGTAACCCATTTTTTTCCTTCTCTCCTTGTGCCTGCATGAAACACAACATGTGTTTCATCTTCTACCATTTCTTCTAACCCTTCAATTACATCTCCGGTAACAGGTTTTCCTGGATACCCTTCCGCTGAAAGAACAACCGTTATTGCATAGCCATTTTTCCATTCGGGGGTATATCTTCCAAGCTCTCCTGACGAAGCTTGATACAAAAGACTACCAAAATCTCCATTAAATAATACCATCTGAGGCTGGGTTTCCGGGTCGCCAAATCGAACATTAAATTCAAGAACATTCACATCCCCTCCCCTTCCAATCATAAGCCCGCAATAAAGAGCCCCTCTAAAATCTATCCCATCTTCCTTCAATCCTTCTATTGTCCTGTCAATCACCTCACTTTTTACTTTCGTAATTATATCCGAAGTCCCTACTTTTGTAGAGGGAGCATACGCCCCCATCCCTCCTGTATTAGGTCCTATATCATTATCAAAAACCCGCTTGTGGTCCTGTGCAGGAAGGAGCACACAATAATCCTTCCCATCACAAACAGCAATTACAGAAAGCTCTTCACCACCCAGTTTTTCTTCTATCACAAGTTTTTCACCAGCTTCCCCCATTTCCTTTTCAAGCATCAGTTTCCTCACAGCCTCCCTCGCTTCCTCCTTGCTCGAGCAGACAATCACTCCTTTTCCTGCAGCAAGTCCATCTGCTTTTACAACTACATTATCAGCAATTTCTTCTATTCCTCTATATGCCTCATCAAGATTGGACGCCACCAAAAATCTCGCTGTTGGTATTGAGTGCCTTCGCATAAAAAGTTTTGCAAAAACCTTACTCCCTTCGAGCATTGCACCTTTTTTTCCCGGACCAAAAACAAGAAGCCCTTCGTTGCGAAGCAAATCCGCAATTCCTGAAACAAGTGGTGCTTCGGGACCAATTACAACGAGGGAAATTCCGTTCTCTTTAGCAAAACCAGCAATCTTCTCTTCAGAAACTTTTGCGCATTTTGCAACCTGCGAAATTCCATCCGAACCGGGGATACAAAAAACTTTTCCTACAGAAGGAGATTTCGCTAACCTCCAGCAAAGAGCATGCTCCCTCCCCCCTTTTCCTAAAACAAGAACTTTCATATTCTTACTTTTGTCTGTCATAATACTAAATACTTACGAAATTAAATTAATCTATTCAATATGAAACTGTTTTCAAAGGTAAAAAGAATCAACGAATGAAACGAATGGTAGAATTATCTTTAAGTTGATTTGACGAGGTACCCCATGAACATTCAATGAAAGCATCAAAAGGAATCCGCAGAGCATCAGTAACATTGAACCCATAATTTCCCGGTGTAGTTTCGATCATTGAACCAATTGAAACAATACCACCACTATCACAATAAACAGAACCTGAAACCACTATGCTGTCAATAATAATACTTCCAGTTGTAAAATGAGAAACAGAAAACCTGATTTTAAGCGAAGGATTTCCATTGACATCACTATTTATATCTGAAAGATTAACACAGTTTGTTCTGCATTCACCATCAGGACCAAGGTCACCAGTTTGAAGCCATGCTGTTTGCCAGCCAGAACCTTTTCCTGTATCAAATTCAACCGAAACCCTTGAATCTAAATCAGAAAGGAAATCTCCTGAATCAAAACAGAGAATTACATTGCCACTGAGAAGCGAGGTATCAATTGTCCGCTCCATACTCCAACTATCTGACCATGAAAAAACACCTTCACTACTACTCGGACATACAGGAGTTGCACATTGTGGATTACCTACAACTCTCCAGCCATTCCAGCCATCTGGAATAGAAGAGGGACAGCCTGTGAAATCCTCCCTGAAAACTGTCTGAACCGTTGGTGGACAGGAAGCAAGCCACCCACGGAGGCTTATATCGTCAAGGTAAAGAATGTCACCTGAATTGTCCGAATGAGCAATGAAAGTAATTTTCAAAGAAGTATTGTTTGATGCCCACGAAGGCAAAGAGATGCAATAAGGGTAGAGAAAATCGTCAATACCAGGCTGGGGTCCTCCATTCAAACAAAAAACCTGCTCATTCCTCAGCCCGTCTGAAACATAAACAAATAAACCCTCATTTGAATCCGCGCCCCTATCGCCTATTTTAAAACAGAGTTCGAGATTTGTAATTCCTGTTGTGTTAAATGTTTTATATAATCTCCATTCTTCCATGCGAGAAGGAAAACAGGTAAGTCCATAATCAACTCTCAAAAGATAATTACCATTTAGACTTCTGCAAATTCTACCAAAATCTGCACAGCACATAATTGAACCAGAAGGGGTGCATGATAATACGGATGATGAACATGATGTATCATCAAGCAACCAGCCATCATCGTCGCATCTTCCTACATCATCACCAAAATCCGAATAGTCAAGTAGAACCTGACCAACTTTCGAAGTGCATGAAATACATGAAGATTGTCCTGTAACCACTTCAAGATTCAAAGTACATATCGAAGGAGTAGAAACATTTGAAGGAGTTGTGCATTTTAAATCAAATGTTGCTGGTATTTCCACACAGCCAGAGGATTCGGCAGAACATTCAGGCATACAAACTGCACTCGCAGGACAGAGTGAATCATCAGGAGAATAAATACATTCATCACTCTCTTCCAAACATTGATTCTCAGTGCAACCAATTGAATCATCACACGGGTTTGAAGAGCCAGCGCAATTCCCTCTTCCATCACACCTGTCAACTAAAGTGCAAAAAAATCCATCATCACACGGGGATGTATTATAAACATGAACACATCGATGAGAAATGTCGCAAAAATCGTCAGTGCAAACATTGCCGTCATCACAATCTTCGTTACGCTGGCATTCCTGCACTTCTTCTTCCAAGTCCCCATCAAATGAATCTGCTTCCACTGCTGTATTTTCGCTATCTATTTCGGTACCATCCTCAATAACATCCCGGATAGGCATTTCAGATTCTTCAAAATGGTTATCACCATCTTCATAATAAACATCACCCGGCATATTATCTTCTATTTCAGTATCAAGGTGGCTTACTGGTTCAGAACTAAACCATCCACAGGAAGTTATAAAAAAGACAAAAAAAACAAATAACAATCCCATTTGAATTCCCTTTAAATAAAATAATAGCACCTGAAAGTAATATGTCAATTAAATGGTCTTGAAAAATTCTTTAATAAAGTGTTATATACTACCCATTATTAAAATTTTTAAAATAGGTGAAAGCCATGAAAAAGAAAAAAATTCTCATTTTAGGAGCTGCAGGAAGGGATTTTCATAATTTCAACACAGTTTTTCGTTCGAAAAAAGATGTGAAGGTTGTGGCATTCACTGCAACTCAAATAACAGGAATCGCTGGAAGAACATACCCTGCATCCCTTGCAGGTCCCCTTTATCCAGATGGCATTCCAATAATAGATGAAAATGAAATGGAATCATTTATCGCAAAAAACAAAATTGACGAAGTCGTTTTTTCTTACAGTGATGTCACCAACGATAAAATAATGCAAGTTGCAGCAAGAGCAGGAGCATCAGGGGCTACTTTTACCCTTTTACCTCCTCAGATGACCTACCTTACTGCAAGTGTTCCTGTAATTGCTGTTTGTGCTGTAAGAACTGGTTGTGGAAAAAGTCAGACAACAAGGTTTGTAATTGACTACCTGCGCTCGAAAGGGAAAAAAGTTGTGGCGATAAGGCACCCAATGCCTTATGGTAACCTTGAAAAACAAAAAATTCAGAGATTCGAAAAACTTGAAGACCTCGATAGATATGAGTGCACAATTGAAGAAAGGGAAGAATACAAACCACACATTGAAAGGGGAAATGTTATATACGCAGGAGTGGACTATCAGGCGATTTTAGAAGAGGCACAAAAAGAGGCTGAAATAATAATCTGGGATGGAGGGAATAATGATACTTCCTTTATAAAACCAGACATGCTCATAGTTGTTACTGACCCATTCAGACCAGATGCACCCATTACTCATTATCATGGGATGCTAAATTTCATTCTTGCAGATGTTATATTAATAAACAAAGTTGATACTGCTAAAACTGACGATGTAAATAAACTTAAAAATCTTGCAAAGAAAATGAATCCTGCAGCAAAAGTTATTGAGGCAGAAAGTCCCATCACTGTAACTACTGATTTTCCACTCAAAGGGAAAAAGGTTGCGGTTGTTGAAGATGGACCAACTTTAACTCATGGTGATATGACATTCGGTGCAGGAACAGTAGCAGCAAAAAACGCTGGCGTATCGGAAATCATTGACCCACGTCCATACGCAAAGGGGTTAATAAAATCTGCTTTTGAAAAGTATCCCCATTTAGGTTCGGTAGTTCCAGCCTTAGGTTACCTTGAGCAGCAGATGAAGGATCTCGAAGCAACCCTGAATGCAATACCATGCGACGCTATAGTTTCAGCTACTCCTGCAGATTTAACTTTACTGCTAAAATTACAAAAACCAGTAATAAATATAAAATACGAACTTTCTGATACACGAACCCCTTCACTGAGGTCTTGCATCGATACTTTTCTTGAAAAAATATCTACCCGGTAATGCGTTTTATGAAAAGAATAGGAACAAAATAATAGATTCCTGCGAAGGCAGGGCGGAACAAGATTCATTTTAAACAGATGTAATTATTTATATTTTTAAAGCATCAGACATAACTGAAAGTATATTCCGTGGTCTGTATACTTTTTGTCTTTGAAGTCAACTTCTTTCTGGATAATTTTGGGAATGTATTCAAGGGTCATTCTTGCGTGAAGGTCATCAAGGTAATAATTTATACCTAAAGTGGCCCATACATTCTGTCCATCATTTTTATTCGAAAGATTTGAATCAAAATAATCTCCACGCATAAAAATTTCGAGAGGTTTTATAACACGGTAACCCGCATGAAGAAATGCACCATGACTTATAAGAGGAGTGGCTGATATTAAAAAACCCTCTGGATTTACAGAACCTGCAGGGTAATAAATTCTCCGCATCGCATATTCACCAAGGATACTCAACTTTTCATAAATGTATCTTACCTCTCCCCCGAATAATACAACATTAGCAATATCATCTCTTACACCCCCTGACCCTGCATCAAACCATTTGTATTGAGGCATCCCATACCAGATATAACCTGCCATTTCAAGACCGGAAACCGGAGGTTTTATAACAAATCTGAAAAGAAGATCCTTACCAATGTTGTCATCAGTTAAATTGTCGAGGGTGGCGCTCATGTATCCAGATGCAAGAAGATTGGATGATACATCATATACCTTACCATTAGCATCGGTAAAAGTTTTTTTCTGGAATCTCATCCCGTTAAAAACACCTGCATAAATCTCAAAGTATTTTTGCCGGAATATCAATTCCAATCCAACCTGCCTCCAGACAGCAAAAGATTCCGTTACAAGTGGATAATCAATTGCCATTAATTTACCGACATTAATAGGCATAAAATAGGTGAAATCCGGAATAAATCTACCAAAACGAAACTCTATTTCTTTTGTGGGTTTTATTGATGCTCTCGCATCGAGAAGGAATCCATCCGTATTAACCATATCACCCTGAATAAGGTAACCTATCTTATCTTTTAAGAATCCTCCCTGAAGTATAATTCTCATTCTCTTAATTTTAAAAGCAACCGCCTTCGAATCAAGGTCATCAGCCATATCAGAAGCAAAAAATTGAGCCTGCATTACAGCACCTAATTTCATACTTCCCCATCCCGATTCAACAAGTGATATCCCGTCATTTTCTCCTTTTTTCTCTTCTCTCAGGGGAGTAGAAGTGGAAACTGGTGGAGAAGATACTTCGACAGGTTTTGCTGATGTTTCAACCACAGCAGGGGGAGGCTCTGGAACATTAACTCCAGAATTTGAGGTATTCTGTGATTCTTCTACTAAAATTGTAGTTTCTTCCGCAGGTGGTGTAGAGTTCTGAGCCCATAATGAAGCAACTGAAAAAAACAGAAACATAAAAACTAAAATTGTAAGAGTGTTTTTAAAATTATTTTTCCCTGGCATCATATATACTCCTTTTAATTAAATGAATGAAAAAATAACCCTTTTAAAAACTACATGCAACTATTTTAAAGTTTTTTTTCTGGAGAACAGTTTAAAATGAAAGGAAAACAACGAAAAATGGTACAAATATTAACTTATTCATACTTTACCTCCTTTTTGAATAATTATATAAAAATATGGCATGGTTCAACAAAGTATTAAAAAGTGGCAAAAATCCACTATTTTTTGTAGGGGCTTGATTTATCAAGCCCAATTTTTTGAAACTAAAAGGTGTTGGTAGAGGGTGTAGTCGTGCGGGTGGTGGTGTTGGTGGAGTCAAAAAGCACAACCATACCAAAAATATTAAAGTTATTCAATTTTTAGAAGAAATGACTGAAAAAGATTTTAAAGAAAAGGAAAATGATTTTACGGTAGAGGAAAGAATACCCTGCCCTGATGATTTATGTGTGGGAATAATAGGTGAAGATGGTGTATGCGGAATTTGCGGGAGGAAATTAAGTAGCGATGCCACTCAAGCAGCAGAGATTCAAGAAATAAAAATAAATAAAATAAACGAAAATAAGGAGGAACATTTACACGCCGGTGAAAATGAAAGAATCCCCTGTCCTGACGACCTCTGTACAGGAATAATAGGAGAAGATGGCAGGTGCGGAGTTTGTGGTAAAAAAGCATAGAATATCTTCTATAACCACTACTTCACTTTTACCTTTCCCTTAAGCGTAGTCGGACCTTCCACAGTTATATAAGGAAGTAGTTTCTGCAGGGATTTCCTTCCAATTCCTTTAACCCTGACAATTTCTTTGGGACTTTTAAAAAGTTTTTGCTTTCTTAAATTTACAATTGCAATCGCTTTCTTTGGACCAATTCCGGGCAAATAGCATAATTCTGCCTCGGTTGCGGTATTGATGTTTACTACCCCGTCTGTTTGCTCCGTGCCCTTTATTGAATTACCCTGATTTTTATTCGTACTTTCTGATTTTACTTCACTCTTCTCCGCTCCCTTTTTATCTTCATTTGTTAGTGACTTTTTGCTTTGCGGCTTTTCGCATAACACATAGTTCTCCCAAATTAAATTTTGAGCGATTAATAAAAAAATTAATACACCTGCTTTTTTAATTTTTTGCTCTCTCATTTTTTCCTCCTTTCAATTTCAGTTTTAATTTCTTTATAATTTTCAGGTAAAAGCATTATTCTCCCGTCACATGATGAACCATCAAAAACAAGTTCGATGCCAATCCCCTTCCTCTCAAACCCATATCCCAATTTTAACCACAATAGTGGACCACTTCCTGCTCTGAAAACCTGCCATAAAAAATATTTCCTTTGCACTGTCATGAAAATCTCTTCTTCCTTATGTGTATTTCAAAAGCACAAACTGTGCCCGATTTTTTTCCGATTTTACCTCTTTTTAATGAATGGAAATTGTCAGAAATATAAAATCCGCCATGGCAGTCGCCACTTCTGAGAAATCACTATCTATTGTCAAAAACGAATAAGGTTGATATTTTTCGCAAATTTTAATATTGAAAGAACCCGATGGAAAAGCAGTCCGTTGTCGAAGAAATAGAAATACAGAATAAAATAGCACTACTTTACGACGAAAAGCGCTATCACTCTCTTCATTCTTTAATTTATCATAGATGGTGGATTGAAAAAATGGTTTCAACCATTGAAGAAAAAGAAGGATTAATTCTCGACAATGGTTGTGGTGTAGGAATAAGCGCAAAATTCATACCGGAACTAACTTCCAGGCTAATTGGAATTGACATCAGTAAAAACATGATTCTAACTGCAAAAAGAAAAATCCCCCTTTCGGTTCTTGGCGACAGTCATTTCTTACCTTTTGCGGATTCAGTATTTGCGGCGGTTATTTCAAGAAGCCTCCTTCATCATATGCAGGACCCTTTGATAGGAGTGAAAGAAATGGTTCGCATTTTGAAACCTCGGGGAGAAATAGTTTTAAGCGAAACTCTTTCCACTCCTTTAAGTAAACCTGGACGATTTTTCCTGAAAAAGTTTTCAGGAAGATTTTCAAAACTCCATAAAAATTTTTCCAAAGATTATCTTCTTAATCTCCTTGAACCATTTTTCGTAATAGAAACAATCTTACCTTTCGGCTTCATTGCTTACCCTCTCATGGGTTTTCCAGATATAATCGATTTTTCGAAACTCATTCCACTCCCACACAAATGCTGTGAATTTTTGATTCAAATTGACGAAAAAATTACTCGTTCCAAAATAGGTCAATTACTTGCATGGGGAATCATAGTGAAAGGAAGAAAAAAATGAAATTGAATCTGATTCAAGAATACGAAGAAAAAGATAACGAAGTTTCCATTGTGATTCCCGTTTTCAATGAAAAGGAAGGATTGCAAAAAATCCTTCCTGACCTATGCGAAGTTGCAAAGAAGTACAATTCGAAGATTGTTATTGTCGATGATGGCTCCACTCAAAACTGCCTGGAAGTTTTAAAAAATTATCCAAATATTACCATTCTCCGCCATGAAAAAAATAAGGGATATGGTGCTTCTATTAAAACAGCAGTTTCACATATAAAATCTCCATGGGTCTTAATGATGGATTCTGATGGTCAGCATAATCCTCTCGATATACCTGAATTTCTTAAATTCAAAGGAATGTATGACATGATTGTAGGAAAACGAATCCAGCAAAATCAGGAAACTTTAGTTAATGCTTTCGGAAGAATGGTGCTATCTTTAGTTTCATCTTATGCCTGCGGACATTTCGTAAAGGATTTCAATTCAGGAATGCGCCTTTTCCGAAGAGATTCTTTCATGAAATTCTTCAAACTCTATCCTGATGGTTTCTCAATTTCGACCACCATGACTGTAACCTTTTTCATAAAAGGTTTTAAAGTTCATTACATTCCAATAAAAATCCTCCCCCGTGCAAGTGGTACTTCAAAAGTTTCTTACTTAAAAGATGGGGTTTCAACTTTGCTCCTTATAATGAAAATACTTCTTAACCTCTCTCCAGTGAGACTTTTTTTTCTCCCTTCAATTGGATTTATAGTAGCTGGATTAATATGCATTTTATATTCAAAAATCATCTCATCTATCACAACGGTAGGAACCCTTTTTATAATTATTGGTTTTTTAACCCTTGTGGGGAGTGCTTTAGCACAAATTAAGAAATCAGGAATGAAAGATTTTGAATTCTGAAGTAAAAAGAAAAATTAATTTCCTGTTTTTAATGAGACTTATAGGTCTCATTATTATTGTTTTCATTCTTAGCAGGATAGATATTCATAAAACCTTACAAATTTTAAAATCAATAAAACTAATTCCAGCATTGGTTGTTACTTTGACAAGTGTTTTAATGATTTTACTCAGGGCAGTTAGATGGCAAATATTAATGAAAGGGCAGGGAATAAATATTGATTTTTTAGCAGCGGTCGAAATTTATGCAGCAGGATACTTCATCGGGTCAATCACACCGGGAAGAGTTGGAGAATTCAGCAAAGCATACTACCTGAAAAAGGTTTATCCGGATAGCAGGTGGGATGCCATCGCTTCTATAACAGTGGACAGGCTCCTCGATGTTGCCTTTGTACTTCTAACTGGTATTTGCGCACTAATTTACCTGCATTTTTTAAGCACTATAACTTCAATCCTTCTTCTACTAACAGGGATAACAATTTTTTGTTTGCTCGGAATAAATAAAAGAATCGTTAGTTTCATCTTACATTCTATCTTCAACTTTCCCCCTGCAAAATACATTCTAAAAAAGCATAGTCAGGTAACCGAAGGTATCACGCAAGGGATAATTTCACTCACAGGTCGAGGCTTGATACTTCCAATCTTTATCACTGTTTCAATTTATACTCTCTATTTTTTACAGGCTCATATTCTCGCATGCGCTCTTGGATTTAATACAGGAACTATCGAGATAGGGCTTGCTCTTTCATGTGCAATGGTACTTTCAATGCTCCCAATTACAATAGCAGGACTGGGAACGAGAGAAGCAGGGTTAATATTTTTCCTGGGGAGAATTGGCATGGGAGCCGAAGAGGCTGTCTCTTTTTCACTTGCTATTTTTCTCATTTATGGTGTTTTGCTTTCTCTATTCTGCTCATATTTTCATTTCAAAATCCTCAAAAAAACTAAAATTCCCAACAATTAGCAGACGCACATGTGCAATTTTGCTCACCCCCGGGGATGAAAATTTTAATTCATGGATTACTGCTGTAGTTTCCCCTGCCAGGGCAGGGGCAGGAATGATAGTTTCTATGCTTATGAATTCCTTCCGGGCTCACCATCGCAAAAGCAGCGCCAGAAAAAAATTTTATTTTGAATAGATGTGACAAAACCTCTTACTTTTTTTTATGAAATATCATAAGTTTTATTATTTTTGAAATGTTCCTGAGACTGAAAAATCTAATCAGGTTTCCTTTTAAATCCGTCGCTCCTGCTTTTGCATTAGTTTTTTTTCTCCACATATTAGTTGCAGTTTGTGGAGTTTGCTCAGAGTGGATATACCATCATCACGGTTGGGCTGGAGCTCGAAGAAGCATAAATGCACGAAACTATTTACGCTTCGGTTACATAGATACACGATTCGCTCCTCTTGACAATGTGGGAGCAACCCGGGACGGTTCAGGTCGTCCTGTCAGACAGTACAAATACTGGCATCACCCGCCTGGATTTGCAGTATTACTTTCGTTCGCCTTTCTTGTATTCGGTGATTCTGAATTAGTTGCAAGAAGCGTTTCTATCCTGCTTACGACCGGAGCACTAATTTTTCTTTCTTTTGCGTTATATCCTTACTACGGGATAACCCGGACCATACTTGGCTGTTTAATTTTATTGTTCATCCCGATATATTCCACATATATAAACTTCGTGAATTTTGAACCACTCGTTTATTTTTCAATGTGTGCAATAATTTTCTTTTACAATTCCTGCAGACAAAATCCTAAAATATGGAAACTGGCACTTCTATCCGTTGCAGTATTTACTGGAGCATTCAGTGATTATCCGATATATCCTTTCTTTTTTCTATTCTTCCTTTTAATTACATCACTAGCAATCATTAATCCCAAAAGTGGTGCAATTCCAGTAATAATTTTTGTTTTAATGTTAATTATATCAGCGGTTGCAGTTTTGCTTCAATTCATAAGCATGCAGGACTCTGTCACTGCATTTAAAGGACTATTCATGAAGAGATATAATCTTGGAGAAGGAGTTAGCATAAAGGATGTGCTTGAAAAGTGGAACTACTACAGATATTTCTTCACACCAGTAGTAATTATTTTTTCTCTAATATGGATAATAGATTCAATTTCAAAACTATTCCTTAAAAAAATAACAATAGCACATGGTTACATAACTGTTCTCTTGCTTACCGCCTTATGTTACTTTCTTTTGATACCTCAAGGTGCAAAGATTCATGAATACGCAGTTTTCTATTTTTCTCTTCCTCTATCTTTTGCTTCTGCTGGAGGTATCGAATTGATTGCAACAGGGTTATCAAGAGGTTCTCTAAGACTAAAAAAATTGTTATTAATGATTTTTACATCTGTTTTAATCATTTCATCCATTCCTCACATCTATGAAAAAAAAATTTGCCCTTTATACGAATTTGTCACACCTGTTCATAAATTAAAGTCGGATAAACTTTTTGATTATCAACTGAGTTACAATATTCTCGCTCGTTTTCTAAAAAATCTACTTGATAAAAGCGAATCGGTTGGAATTCTCTCATCAGGCTTTGATATAAGACCGGAATTTCAATATTACCTCGATAGAACCCACAAAATGATTGGAAAACCTGAAGAAGCACTTAATGAATTTGAAAAAAAGAGACATAGTTTCATATTGATAAATAGCAATTCAACTGATGATAAAATTCTTACAAGAATGCTTGAGAGTTCAAAATTCGTTTTCATAAATGGCTACTACGCCTTTGATACCGGTCATCACCTTCAATCAATTGTTTGTCTTGATAAGAAACCTTCTCACAAAAACCCTTTCTTCGTATATCTTAACGGTCTGGCTTATTACCCGTACACTACAATAGAGGATTTATGGTGCATGGTTGATATGGAATTGAAATTAGGAGGCATTGAAAATGCGGAAAAAATGCTATCAACACTAAAGCATCCTGAAGACACCTCATTTTACAAAAAGATTGCTTTACTAAATCTTTCTTCAGCACGAGGAAAAAGAATTGACATTTCATCCCTTTTACCTGTGCTCGATTTTACAGATGAAGCTGCATCCAATCAAAATGTAGAATTCATGGGTGTTTCATCAGAAAAAAAATTGGGGAAAACAACCATTCGATTTTTGTTTTATGCCCATAAGAAAGTTGATTTCTCTGTGAGCATCTCACTTGAAGCAGAACCCCTCCATAAAAACACTGAACTTCGAAACGAAATAGGAAATCAAAAAATTTCAATTAAACCAGTAATTCCATCTTCTCTATGGCGACCGGGCTATATTTATATTGCTGAGAAGGAGCTTCAATTATTCCCCGGACCGTACTCCATTTCATTTAAAATTTTACCTGAAAATATCTTCCAATCAATAAATTCAAGAAACCTCTGGTTAGGGAAAGGAGACTATGGCGTACATTTTCCTGCTGAGTGGCTATACAGATATTTTTCAATTCATTAATTTTTGAAGGTTCACTCAACTTTTTTTATCCGTATCACATCTACATCGAGCCTGCCATTATCGTGATACCAGAGTCGTACTTCGAAATTAGATTCACCAACCCCAACTGAAAAAGGAACCTCCTCTACAAACCACTTCCCTTTTACTGGCTGGAGGTCATATACACTCAATACTTTGATTGCCTTAACAACCCCTTTTCTTGAATCCTTTACATCTATTGTAACCACTTTATAACTTTCAGGATGAGCAATAATACTATCCTCCATCCATCGCATTTTTATTTTCGCAACATATTTGCCCGTGCTTAATTTTGCGTAAGGTCCGTAAATAATATGCCCTTCTCCTCGAGAATCGAGACTGGAAACTGAAATATAAGCGCCATTACTTGCATCTCTGTCTCTCTTTTCCCTTCCACGGAAACGCGTAAGTTCCGTAAGTTCTGCTTCCACTACAGGTTCATCGAGCCATTTTCGAAACTTTTCGGCACTTACGGGAGTATTTGATATACACCTGTTATCAATGGCTTTCCGTTGAAGCAAAATGAGCCCATCATCACTAATTTCTTTTATGCAAAAAACCCCACCTAAAACCATTCTCTGGAGAGTTTCCTGAACATCCCAGAAATCCACAGGCCAGGGGGGTCTCTGCATATCAATCAAAATGTAATCTGCTTTTTCCACTCCAAAAGGGAACATTGACACATCCCTCCCCTTTTGCATATGAACTGCAAGATACCCTGTTGAACTAACCTTTGCTCCAGCCGGGACCTGACTCATAAATCTTTCTGCTTCAATTTGATGATTTGTTCTTATATAAGGTTGATATTGACGGTGAGTGGAAAAATAACTTGAAGGGTGCCAGAAAAATATTCCTGCATTCATAGCAAAAATCGCTATGCCAGTTTTTCGTGCCAAATCGGAAAACAGAACCCTTCGAGAAAAAAACTGCAAAAAGTTTCTGCCTCCTTCCACAGCGCCAATTGCTGCGAAAGGCATCACTGTACCACCATAGTAGTATTCAAAATAAGCCATCGAAGGATGACCCAAAAGCATTTCCAGAGAAGGAATAAGGAGTATGATGCTTACTCCCCCTAAAATTGCCAATCCCCCAAAAGGAATAATAAGAGCAAAGATGCTCGAGACAGTTCGATTATCGGTCAACAATTTAAAAACAAAAGATGTATTGAAAAACAAATTCCTCAAAATTTCACTGAAATTTCTTCCCAGATGACTGTAGCGCTGAAAAAATGCATAACCAACCGCAGGACCTGTTGTCGAATAAAATTCAGGAGAAAAGGGAGCACGAAAATGAGGTAGAAACCAGCCAAGAATAAAAATTGCCTGAATAATCCCAAAAAGAAAAATTAAAACCCATGGCATAAGTTTTCGTCGGGAAATCATTGCGTAGAGAGTAATAATAGTCGTATAGATAAATGTGTCTTCTTTTGTGCACCACAAAAGTATAGCACAAATCCATGCCCAGAAATGCTTATTTCGATTTATTGCAAGCATAAGCCCCATAATCATAGGGGGTTCAAGCATATCTATGTGAAAATCGTAATAGACGGATTGCTGTATATAAGGGTTTGAAATGTATGAAAGCATTATAGCGAACGAAAGTAATTTGTTTTCAACTCTTTCTTTTGCCAGTAACCAGAGGAGATAGCCTCCCACCGAAACGGAAATCGCTTGAATCGTAAGAAGGGTTATTGGTGATGGAAAAACCTTCATAAAAGGCCATAAAAGAACAAGAACAGGCGAAAAATGTTCTCCGAAAAAACTTTGCCCAATTGAAGGAGCATACATGAAACGATTTTCCGCGTTATGATAAATTTCGAAAAAAAGCCCGAGGTCAATAAGGCTTGACCAGTGACTTCGATGTCTTGCTATGCAAATAGATAAAAAAAGCAAAAAGAAAAAAGAGCAAACGGCAAAAGTTAGAATATTTGATTGTTTTTCCAGCCATTCCCATCTTCCCCAGGTCGTTTCTGAGCGTTCATCTCCCTCACAACAAAGATGCCATGCCAGTAATGCACATATAGAAGCAGGTAATGCTGAAAGCATAACCCTTCCTTCAACTACATTGTAAAAAAGGGTAAGAGGAAGAAAGACAAGAGGAAGAAGGGAAAGCGAAGACCGGAAGAAACAAAATATAATGCTTTTCCCCTTATTTTTTTTCGATGCTACGAATGTAAGAATCAATATGAAAAAAATAATCGTAAAAATTCCAATTGGAAGAAAATTTAGTAAGTTTATTAAATCCACTGAAAAAATCTGTCCTAAACTATTTGCATTGAATGAAAGGGGAAGGGAAAAGAATTGCTTTGAAAGAAAAAAAGTAAACGAATAAATCTCAATTAATATAAAAACAATTGAGAAGACTACCCTGGTCGCTTCCTTTTTTATATCTTTAGCCACTTCTAATAAATTTTAGTTTTATAATTATCAAATTTAAAATTTTCAAACAAAGCATATTCGACTTTTATTTTTTATCACACAGTAATCCATCATCCTCCGTGGATTACCGCTGAATTTTATCCCCGTAGAAACAGGAAAGGGAATGACTGAGAGGTAGTAACTGATTATTTAAGGTGATCCATCCACCTCACCTCGAAACTGGCCGTTCATGTCCCCGTTTTTGAAAATGTAACTCGCAGCAAAAATATATTACTTTTTGAATGGAATGATTTATTTTTATGACAGTATCCTATTGGATTGATTTTTTAAAACTCCTATTGTTTTTCTAATTATTTTCTCTTTTGGCATGTTTCAAAAAACTGGGCTTGATAAATCAAGCCCCTACAATAAACGATGAAATTTTACCACATTTTGCCACTTTCGGGGATAATTAATTTCGTTCTTTTTAAACTTTAAACCATGCCTCTCTTTTTATGTTGGAATATTATAGTATTTTTTCCCGGTTTTTGAAACATAAATCTAACTTAGCAGGTAAAACTCTAAAGCCTGTTCCGTGGTCGTGGGTTTTTCCGTCTTTATATTGACCTATTCTTATATCAACTAAAATTGTTCCTTCTTGTAGCAAACGGACAAATTTTTTAAAATCAAATCCGCTCAATAACCATGCTTCATTAAACCAGAATTCTTCATTAGACCCGTTTCCCCTGAAATCTGCCTTGACATATAATAATTTAGGTAATTTCCTTTCAAAAGAACTTTTAAGAGTTTCTTTATCCCAGTATCCGACAACTTCATTTTTAACAGTCACTAAATTTATTCTATTTTTCCCTATAACAATTTTAAACCCTGGTCGACCTTTCAGTGTATTAAAGCCTTTTGCAGAAACAGTTGTATGTAATTCCTTTTTATTGTTACTACGATTAGACTTATATCCAAATCTTTCTACTAAGACAGAGTTTGCTTTTGAGGGTAAGGGAGATTTTGTAAATAGAGTTAGCATACAAGAGGCATTTTTCCTCGCAGACTTCAATTCAATCATTCGTGCATTTGGGCCGGGAATATTATTTTCTCTTATACCTAAAAGGTCCTCTAATGTTTTTCCAATGCCTGCATTACCAGTTCTATGGGTTTTAACATAACCTGTCTTTTTTATTTTTTTTAATTTTTTTATAATTAAATAATAACCTTTCATGGTTTCCAAAAATCAATTATGTATTCAAAGGTTGTGCTCAGGGTTATATAGTTACTTGGATAACCAAAAATACCGACATTATTAACTAGATTTCTTTTATCCCAAATAATAATATTTCTTAATTCGTAACCTATCCTTTCCATTGCTTCAATAATATAAGAGTGTGTGGGATACCTATGATTATCTTCCCATAAATCGTTTACATTAATAACGCAATGGGCTCTTGGTCTTAGCAAAGGTAAAATTCCTTTATAAATCTCTGCTAGCGCTTCTATATATTCTTTAATTTTCATCGTGCCTAAATCTCGCGGATTGGCAGAATACTGCTGAATCTTTTTATAATACTTATTATTTCTTAACTCGCTTCGCAGACTTTTATTTAATCTTTTATGATTTAACATATTGGCGTAAGGTGGAGAAGTAACACATAAGGCTATCGTTTCATTTTCAAAATATTTGCGAACATTTATTGCATCATCACAAATAGCAATTTGTTTTGTGTCTTCTTTAAATAAAAGTAAATTAGATTCTCTTAATCTTTCGTTTGTAAAATCGATATACTTCTGATTTAAATCAAAGCCAACTGCATTTCTACTTAAATCTCTCGCCGCAATTAATGTAGTTCCAATACCCACAAAAGGGTCTAACACCAATTCTCCTTCATGAGTAAAAAGTTCAATACATTTTTTAGGCAAGGCTATCGGAAAAACAGCGGGGTGAATATCTTTGTCACGAATATCTCTCTTTTCATAATATAATTCCCAAATAGCAACTTGTCCTTTTATCCACTCTTTTGGAGTTAGGCAATTTATATGAGACGAAGGACAATTACAAGTCCTCCTGTAATTTATATTCAGCTTTCTGGTATCAGGGTAAACTTCTTCTTGCAAATTTGATTTTACTTGATTTTTTGTTTCGGGTTCTATTTTCATGTTTTGTATATTTATTTTATTAGTTCCTCAATATTAATGCCAAGCGCTTTAGAAATTTTTGCTATACCCATTATGCTCTTAAAATTGACTGGTAAAAGGATAAGTTAGCAACCGAAATTCCCAACATGCGGAGAGGCTGGGATTCGAACCCAGGATACGGTTTTTTGCCGTATACTCGATTAGCAATCGAGCGCCTTCGACCAGCTCGGCCACCTCTCCAATCTATAAATAATTTTTGTCTACCTCCTAAATTAGTACATAATTATCAACAAGAAATCAAGTTAGATTTCCTCCATCCTGACAATATCAACACCGAGTTCATCGGCTAATTTATGCAAACCATCATCGAGTTCGGCAAGGGGAAAATCCTCTGGAATCTGGACTCTAATTCGCATAGCATAAATAGCGGTACCAGTCTCAGGCGATTTTCTTAAAGTCGAATCAAGTGCTTGTATATTGATACCATGACGAGCAAGGAATGAACTTATTGCATAAACAATTCCCGCCTGGTCCATTCCTTCAAGACGAATTGTATGAATTTTAAGACCTTCGGGAGTGAAAGCATCCATAAGGCTTACCGGTCGAAACGAAGCAGATATTCCTTTCTCGGTTTCAAGCCTTCTCAATTCTCGAAGAACATTTTCTTCAAAAAAATCCCCCGGTCCGGAAAATAAAAGCATCATTACAAACTCCCCACCAAGTCTTGTCATTGTCGAATCTTCCATATTTCCGCCACAATCGTAAATTACTCTTGAAATATCAGCAACGATGCCAGGTCTATCCTTCCCAAATGCTGTCAAGATAAATTTTCTTTCCATACGATATCTCCTCAAAGATTTCGTTTTAATATTAGCATTTATAATTTAAAAATCATAGTATTTATAAAATATAGAGAATTCTTTAATATTAAAATAAGCGCTCATGGGCAAATTTTGCCAACCCCCATGGATTAAAATTTAAATTTATGGATTCCTGCTTCCGCAGGAATGACCTTCCTCTGTCATTCTCGTCCCTGTTTTAACAGGGATAAACTCCGGCGGGAATCCATATTATTTTCATGGTAAAAACATACTTAAACAAGAATTAAATTTCAATTGATAAAATTGTTCATAAAAAATATAATATAATGAATTTTTAAGGACAAAGATTGACTTTCAATAAAGAAAAAGCAATTGCTTCCGCTAAAAAGTTCCTTGAAAAAGGACAAATAGACAAAGCCATTTTGGAATACCAAAAAATTGTGGAAGCAGAACCAGATGACCTTAAAAGCGTGCAAAAACTGGCGGAGCTCTATGTAAAACAGGGTTCCAGACAGGAAGCAATAAATGTTTTCTTGCGACTTGGAGAAGAATTTCTCAGACAGGGATTTTCAAGCAGAGCAATATCTATCTACAAACAGATTCTTCAACTTAACCCTCTTTTTATCCCTGCTTACATAAGGCTTTCAGAAATATTTAAAAGCCTCGGGCTCTCAAAGGATGCAAGAATATTCAATCAGAGAGCAATAGAAATAGCACAGAAAGCTACTTCTACAGAAGACCTTTATAAGCTTATAAACAAGATAGTGAGTATAGACCCTGACGATGTAGTCTCAAGAATAGCCCTTGCCGAAACATGTCTAAAAATGAATAAAACGGAAGAAGCAATTTCTCATTTTGAGGCAGCACTTCCAATACTGAGAGAACAGCATTTGGATGACCTTTTTATCAGGGCAGCCGAGAGAATTCTGTTCCATAAACCGAACAATGTACAACTTATAAGGGAACTCGCTGTCCTGCACATGATGAGAAAAGAAATCCCTAAGGCTATGAAACTCCTTCTTCATTGCAGGAAAATCGATCCTGAGGATATTGAAACGCTTGACCTTCTAATACAACATTTTCTATCAAGTCGAAATTTCGAAAAAGCGGTCCTGGTTCTTTTTGAAAAATATAAAATTCTCAAAAATAGAGGGATGGAGGAAGAAAGCAAGCAAATCCTCTGGAAGATTCTTGAAATAGACCCGGCGAATGAAGAAGCAAAAAAGCTTCTATCGCAGAAAGAATCTTACGGACCCGAAGAAGTTTACCCACTTAAGGAAGCTAAATTTTCAAAACCTCACCTTGAACCAGTAATGACTGTTCCTGTAGAATCAGCACTTGAAGAAGAAATAGAAGAAAAATACATTAATGAAGCTGATATATTCATAAAATACAATCTCAAAGAAAAGGCTCTCGAACATCTATTTCGAGGATTGGAAGAAACGCGAGGTTCTTTAAAAGTCAGGAAAAAACTCAAGGACCTCTATATTGATATGGGTGACCTCAACCTTGGCATTGAACAACTCTTTATACTTGCACAACAGGTTATGAATACTAATCCCGAAGAAGCAAAACTTTTTTTAAAAGAGATTCTTCTCCTAAATCCTAACGATACAAGGGCAACGAAAATGTTAAATGCACTTGGGGAAAGATATCAACCTCAATATGAGATTCAGGAGACCCAAGCAAAAGTAATTCCCCTTGATAGATTTGTACAACCAACTCAGGAAATAGAGCAACAAACAACCTTACTGCAGGAAGAAACAAGTGATATTACCTATAACCACAGTGAAAACATTGGAGAAATCGAGTCCTTAGAAGAACCTTTTAGTGAACTCGGTTTTTCTCCGCCGGAAACCCGTACAACTTACGATTTAACGACAGAAGAAATCCAGTCCCTTGAAACAGAAACCACGGAAGATAAACCTTCTATAAAGATTGATCATGGACCGAGAATCCCGGAAGTGGAACAGGTGTTAGATGAAGCAGATTTTTTTGTTTCACAGGGACTATATCAGGATGCAATAGTTTTGCTCGAAGATACTCTAAAATATCACCCATCAAATTTACTTATCCAGGAAAAAATATCAGAAATTAGGGCTAAATTAGAAGCAAATAAGTTACCTATGGAATACTTCTCAGGAATTTCTCCTGCCATTGATGAGATGGAAACAAGGTCTATCTCTCAGGTAACCAATGAAGCATTTGAAGAACTTGGCGCTCTGGAAAATATCATTTCTGAAACTGCGGAAAAGGAATTACCATCAACTCCCATCTCCTCTCCTTCAGAAATTGACATAGCGGACGCTCAAACCCACTACGACCTTGGAATCGCTTATAAAGAAATGGGTTTATGGAATCAAGCAATAAACGAATTTAAAATAAGCTCTCACAATTCTACAATGGAAGCAATGAGTCATTCATTAATTGGTGATTGTTTTAAAGAACAGGGAAATCTGGATGAAGCAATAAAAGAGTACAAATTAGGACTCTATGCAAAAGAAAAAACTCTTGATCAGGAAATGAGCCTGTATAACTCTCTTGCAGAAGCATATATTCTGCAGGGAGATTTCAAAGAAGCATTATATTACTTACAGAGTATCAAAAAGAAAAAACCAGATTACGAAAATATTGATAATAAAATTAACGAAGTTAAAGAAAAGTTTCATACTGCTATAAAAAGTGAAGAACCGGATAAAAGCAAAAAGAAGCCTTCTTCTTCACCAGTTGAAGCAGCAAAGGAAATAGATGAGGCTTTTGACGATTTGTTTGGTGATTTTTCTTCAAAGAAAAAATAAAGGACGGATTTACTCCCCTTCCCCTTCCTCTCCTGCGGGAGATAACACGAAAGGATATGTAACAATAACCACTCCCCCTCCTTCAGGTGAGGGGAATGTCCATCTTTGAACTGCTTTTGCAATGCAATTTTCAACCTGAGCATTACCCATTGTGGAACTGGCTACTTTTGCCATCTGCACGGTTCCTGTTGGTGATATTATGAACTGAATAGCTACACGACCCTGCAAATCGGGCTTCACTGCAAGTTGCTGTTCGTAGCAGAATCGAACCTCATTAAGGTGCTGACGGATAACCCTTCGAATAACTTCTTTCGAAAGTGAACCCTTTACTTCTGCAGTACCGGGGCGTATCGTCGGAACCTTTCCACCTCCCCTTCCGTGAAGTCCACCTGCTCCCCTACCATATCCCACACCAGAACCACCACCACCACCATGACCAATTGTTCCAAGATTTCCCAATCCGATTGTTCCTTCACCTGTTCCACCACCTCCTCGACCTGTACCTCTTAACCCAAGACCACCGAAACCAAAATTTGGTCCTATTTGATTACCCATCAATGCTCCAAGAGCATTTTCCGCATCCGTTCCGAGGGCACTATCCCGACCAAAAGGAGAAGTTGGCATATTGAGAGACTGTTGAAGAACAGAAAGAATACCAGCTCCCTTCGCCAGTTCCTGCTTCTGGTCTCTTGCCATGTGCGGGTCAGGATTGTCAGCAGGACCTTTGATTCCATACATATTGTCTGTTTTCTTTGCCTTCGTATCACCCATCTGCCCTTCCTCACCCTTATGCCTCTTACCCTTCCCACCTTCCTTATCATCTGCTTTATCCTTCTTCTGCAACCACTCAGGGAGTTCCTCCTCAGGAATCACTTCCTGTGGCTGCAAAAGGAACTTAACATATCGGTTGGACTCAGAAAGCTGGTCCAAAGATAGCGTTTTTGATTCAGGCGGGAAGAAAAACACAATAAACATCAAAATCATGTGAAGCAGAAAACTCATGCCTGTAAATGATTGATTTGCCCAATCAATCACAAGAGGTAATTTTGGCTTTTTAGGAGCAGGCACAGAATTTACCAGAAAAGTCATCTCACCAAAATCTATTTTGCACCTTGCTCCCGGTGGAACCTGAAAATCTCCCTGACCGGACGGAAGAATTGTCTTGAATGACTTGACTTCACCATTTTCAAAGGTGACATCTCCTCCAGTAAAACAGGGGAGAAAATGTATAACTCCATTCCCCTCTGCAATTACAACCTTCGACTGCCCACCAAGTTTGTCGGGAGGCACCCAGAAATCACAAACAGGCTCTTCTCCAATCATAAATTTATCACTTGCCTGAGTGAGGTGCTTAACATTGAAAACAGTGGCATTCCAGACGGGAATAACTTCCATTACATGTACAGAAGAATCTTCGATTGCATAAAGGTCTACCAGTTTGGCTGCAGCAGCAAGTCTCTCTGCCTCGGTTTCTTCACCACCCATTCCAGGTATACCTGGCAACATGCCTGGAAATACAGGTGGGGGGGCAAAAGGTAAAGGAGCAACTGGCATTCCTGGTACCGGAGCAGGCTGTTTAGAAACTGCTTGAGGTGCACCTACCTGTTGAGCAACCGCTGGCTTAGGAGGTACACTACGAGCCGCCTGACCGGTTGAAGGAGCAGGAGCAGGTTTAGAAACCCCTGCTTGAGGTGCAACCCCTGCTACTTCACCCTGCACTTCTACAATCAGTTTAAAGGGACCTATTGTTAAAGTATCTCCTGATTGAATCTTACATTTATTAATAGCTTTGCCATTTACCAGTGTAGGATGGTCTGAATCCAGACTGAAAATTGAAATTTCATTTGGACCACCAACCTGAATCACAGCATGGGTCATGGCAACCCCTTCATCATCAAGCGCAATATGATGAGTTCCCAACTTTCCAATCTTTATAGCAGGCTGAGATAACACTTTCTCCCCTACAACCTCATCACCCTTGAAAATTTTAAATTTTAAATCGGGTAGCTTACCAGCCATTTTATATCCTCCAAAAAAAATTTTTATTTTTAAAACCTCTTATTTTTAAATTTATCAGAGGTTTTCCACACTCTTCAGAATCTCAGGTATAAAATGTTTTCGTACCTTAATGAGAGAACTTACTTTTGCCTTCCTTCTTGCACCTACCAGATCGCCATCAGGTCTTACCAGGTCACCAGTAACGAGGTCATCTTCAAAATCGTATTCTGTAACCTGTGCCACTCCTCCTCCCCCCCCTCCTCCTCCCCCACCACCTTCCTGCGCAAAAACGCAAGGTGCAAGCGTAAAAATTGAAACTAAAAAAATTGTCGCATAGAATAATTTTTTTGCCATGTTTAACTCCCTTACTTATCAAAGATATTTTAAAAAACCTAACTTTACAATATCTTTTACAAAAAATATGACAACTCAAGTTACCTAAATGTTCCACAATACCTTAAATTATTTTCCCTTTTTCTTCTTTTTTCCTTTTTCGCTACCTTCTTTCTCTCCTTTACCCTCCTCAGCTGTCTCCTTTTTCTCAGGATTTACATTCTGTTCTTCAGCCTGCGGGCTTTTATTTTCCTGAGCTGACTGCGATTCCTGTTTCGCCCCTTCCTTCTGTGCCCCTGCCCCTTCAGGTGGGGGTGTTGAACCAGCTTCCTTCATCAAAGTCGCTGCTTCTTTTATAAGGTCTATTGCTTTCTGGCTATCATTAATTCTCTTCTGCGCCTCAGCTACAAAGTTTTCCATAGCTTTGTTACCGCTCGCCCTCCCTAAAAACTTCTTATACCAGTCTATGGCAGAAACAAAGTTTTCATATCCGGATGTCCCTGCCTTATCGAGCCTGTAATCCTGATATAGTACACCGAGATTGTAATATGCTTCAGGTCTTGTTTTATCTATCTCTATAGCCTTCAAATATTCTGCTTCAGCTCCATCATAATCTTCGAGCCCTCTTTTGGCAACTCCTAAGTTTATCCTTGCATCGTAAGAATCAGGTTTCAATTCAACCGCTTTTGAAAAAACAGTCTTAGCGTCCTCATATCCTCTGAAACTTATCGCAATAGAACCAAAATTCATATATGCCTCAAACATTTTTGGATCAAGTGTAAAAGCCTTTTCGAAATATTTCAAAGCATCAATTATCTCTCCCTGTCTCATCTTCAGTAAACCCCAGACATTATAAATAGGAGCATAATTGGGGTCAATTTTTGTCGCCTGCACACAAACAACCTCTGCGAGTGTAAGTTTGTTTTTATCCTTTTCAGCAAGGTCAAGGTACAGGTACGCCATTTCTGTAAAAGCTGCCATACTCTGTGCATCAATTGCCAGCGCACGCCTCAGATTTTTCATAGCCTCTTCCTGATTTTTCGCTCTATCTCCAGTTGCTTTGGTCCTTTGAATCATCGCGAGATTCACATACGCTTCTACGCTTTCCAGAGCAAGTGGGGCACCTTTAATGACATCCTGATACATGGTTTCTGCTTTCGATACATCCCCACTCTGGTAAACATAATTAGCCAACATTGTTCGAGGTGATGCATAATTAGGGTCCATCTGTAAAGCCTGCTTGAAATATGCTCTCGCCTCATCAAATTTACCGCATTCGTGATAAACAAGACCAGCATTATAAATTGCAATTGGAAGCCCTCCCTTCTGTTCCTTCGAAGCATCCTCGAATTTTTCTGCAACATCCTTACAAATACTGTCATTCCAGTCTTTTGCCTGGCTATGCATTTTAAATTCTTCTACAGCTTTTGTAAAAATATCCTTTGCAGTGGGAGAAATTTCAGCGACAACTCCTCCTCCCCCACCCCCTCCACCACCTGCACCTACACCCCCCCCAGCAGTTGTAATTCCCTTACCGCCCGCTTTAGGACCACAGGCAACTGACACTACTGCAATACTCCCCACCAAAATCATAATTAGCCAAAAACTATTGATTTTATCCGTAATCTTCATTTTGCTAACTCCATTAATAGTATTTTTGAGTTTTTTCATTTCAGACTTTCCAACTATTCTTTTTCTTTTGCACTACTTTCCTCTTCAAGCCCGGCACCGACTTCAATTTTCTTCTCCTTAAGTTCTGATTCTGTAAGAATTTTCTCTGCAAGTTTGGGTTGTGCAACCTGATTATAAGCGAGAGTCGCTTTTGTTCGTATTTCTGCTGACATCGGGTATTTCTTGGGGTCAAGTTTATTTAATTCGCTTTCACAAAGGAGTGACCATTCATTGAACCACCTTTTCTCTTTCGATTTTTCAAGACAATGCTCAAAACCTACTATGGCTTCGTTTTTATACACAAGTGCCATCTGGTCTCTCTGGTCGTTGTAAGCATCCAGCATATCAGGGTCTTCCTTAATCATATCTGCTACCGGGGCATCGTAAAGAGCCTTATAAAATTCTCTGTACATATCACCATGTCTTGCTGCAGCAGCAATTTCCCATTGCTCTATTCCTACTTTCACAGTATTGGCAAAATATTCATCCGCTTTCTTCATCGCAGCATCTTTAGCCTGTTGCCATTCTTTCAATGATTTTTTTGTCCATGTTTGAAATTTCATCCAGTTTACAAATTTTTCCCATTCTTCTTTTGAGTTATGATAATATTTGTTTTTAACAAGTTCCTTTTCCTGCTTTGCTTTTGCCGGGTCATCGCTATAAACAATTTCTGAATTTTTCATTTTATCTGGTTTGAATTCGGGAAATTTTATTTCTTTAAACTTATTATAATAAATTTCCCCAAGGTAAAACCTTGCCTGAGCAACTGCATCGAACATTGCACGACCCCTCACAGCCTTGTCTGCTTCTATTTCCTCTGGTTTTGAGCCAACCCATTGAATTTTTGACATCGGTTCTTTTTCGTAAAGAGAATTTGCTTCATTAAAATATTTTTCCGCTTCGCTATACCTTTTTAGCTGCCAGTAAGCATTGCCTATCTCTACATTCGCTCTTATCTGAAAATCCATTGCCTGTGGGCTTTTATATTTTGCAAGGTATGCTTTATAGTGGTCTATAACTTTTGTCCATGCCTTGTTCTTCTTATGTATGGTTCCAATTCCGAAAAATACCATTGCAACCTCTGCAGGTCTTTTCATCTTTCCAGAAGAGTAATTCTTCTGGAAGAGTAACGCATTTTCAATCGCTTTGTCATCCTGACCAAGACCAAGTCGGAAGAAAGTTGCATTCTGTAAAGCCTCTGGCGCTTCAGGTTCGCCTGAATACTTCTTGGCATAAGCTTCGTAAAACTCCGCTGCCTTTTCATAAAGTGCTATTGCATGGTAGTTTTGACCGATAAAGTAAAGTGCCCTCTTTGCCCATTCAGATTTATTGAATCTCTCATCATTTATTAAAATCATCCTCGCCTTAATAGCCGCACCTATCAGTCGCGCCGCCTCAAATTCAATAGCCATGTTGTATAAAACTTCATCAAGTTTAGCATTTGTGCACTGGTGTCCCCATTTCTTATACAAAGAGTAATAAGTTAGAGCAGCTTCTTTGAACTGCTTGTTTTTATGATAATCCTCTGCTTTTAATCTTTCTATATTGCATTTAACCGTATAAACAATATCTGCAAATTGCGGGTCATTCAGATATGGCTTATATTTAGGTTCGCTGATAAACCTATCAACTGCCCCTGACAACTCATCACCGCATGTTAGTTTCTTACGCGTTAACCTCTCTATAAGATTTGAATCCGCACTACCTTCTCCTTTCATATTTTCCTTTTCCACAAGCAAATCATTCCATGTTCGTATTGAATTAAGTGCATCGAGGTAGAGGTTTGCAGCATAAATACCAACTTCGCTCGTCGGGAAATTATCTGCTACCTGTTTGAAACAATATGCAGCTTCTTCAAAATGGTTTGCCTCATAAAATATCCTGCATTTACGATACATAATATTTGGAAGGTCCTCGCTCTGTTTTACATAACATGTGTACCTCGAAAATGCTTCGAGCATTTTTTGTTCGGTGGTAGAAATCGTTTTGGGTTCATATTCGCTAATCTTTTTGGCAAGTTCATCCACATCTTTTTTAGCTCCCTTTCCCTTCTTCTTTTGCCCTTCCTTTTTAGATTCACCCTCACCACCCTCACTTTCTTTCGCCCCATACTGCTTCACTCCTGTCTTTGTTTCCCTGTCTTCTTTATGATACATATGGTAGAGGTTATTATAACAGAGAACAGAAGCATAAGCGGCGTCTGTCAAATATTCTCCCTGTGGATTCATTTCGACGACAGCATCAAATGCAGGTCCACATCTTACCCAATCCTCCATTTTCCATAGAAGTTCCGCTTTATAATATGCTATTTTATAAAGTGTGATAGCCTGACTTGGGTCAACATCCTGCGGTATTTCATCGAGATTTGGGAACTCCTTCACTATTAAATCATAAGTATCGGATGCAAGCTTCATAGTTTTTGGGTCATTTGTCCCAGGCTGGGTGTCGGTTCCAACCGCTTCTCTATGCCAGAAAATAGCCTGGTCCAAAATCATACCCACTGTTTTCTTTAAACACTCCATTTTTAAATCTTCCGGGTGCTTCTGGTCTTTGTATAACTTATACATAGCAGCAAGATTCTGAAGTTCCTTAAACTGGTCCTCTTTGTTTTTCAGTGAATTGGTAGCAAAAGTAACCCAGTACTGCCAATCACAAATTGCATCGTCGTTAGGCGATATTTCCATGAGTTTATGGTAGGTTGCTATTGCATTTGGCCACATACCCTGTCCAAAGTAATTCTCTGCAAGCAGTTGCATTTGCTTCGTGGCAAGGTCCCCTCCGTATTTCTGGAAAAATTCCCACGCGTGGTCAGGAGTGCCTATTTGTGCATAAGGCATTACCATTTCAAGGCGTGCCTGCTTCATCAAAGCAGCTGCGTTTGGGTCCTCAGGATGCTTCTGCGCGTAATCTATAACATCAATGAATTTCTGTATTGTCCCTTTATAGTCCTGCAAATTATACAGACACCACGCCCACTTATAAATTGCAAAACCATAAACATTAGAATCCTCGTATTTAGCCACCTCCTTGTAAAATTTCAGTGCATTTCCCATATCACCTTCTGCAAAATAAAATTCAGCAAATGAAAGGTATGCATTTGGCACATACTTACTTCCAGGAAATTCCTTTATCAATCTTTTATAAATATCCCTTGCTTTAGCAGCATATTCATCCTTTTTATCCGGAAAGGTTCGCGCTATTTCATCGAGTGAAAATCCCAAATAAAATAGAGCCTCATCCATTCTTTCAAAATCAGGGAATTGAGAAATCAGGTTGGCGTAAGCTTTTATCGCTGCCATTCGAAACTCTTCACTTTTTTGCAAAAGTGCTTTCTGCTTTTTCTTTAATTCTTCCCACTTCGCTTTATCATTTGCCTGTTTAGCTTCAAAAATCCTATCCTCGAGTTCCATCGCTTTGAAACCATAGCTCTGCTGTAACTCAAAATTCAATTCTGCCACTCTGAAGTATGCATCCGGTTTCTTGGGATCGTTATCACTCATATTTTTTATAAGTTGCTGTGTAAGTTGAAGTTCTTTCTTGAGAAGGTCATCAGCTCTCTTCTGAATCTTGGCACGCAATTGCTTTAAACCAGTTTCCTGAATGTCCTGAATGCCAGGACCCTTACTCCCTTTCTGAAACTGAGAAACATCAACTTCTTTCTTTTTTCTTGTTTGTGAACTAAAAGCAGAAACTGGAGCGCTGGATTTTTTACCCTCCACACCAAATGTTTTTGCACCCGAAGGGCACTGATTGACCGTGTCAATAGCCGATTGTTCAATGCATTGCTCCGCCGGAGGAACCGAAAAAGATGGGACACTCCAGACAATGAGAGAAAAAACTACCCCGTATAAACAAACCCTCAAATTATTTGATCCGGATGTTTTTCCATTCAAATTTTTTGTCTTTTGCATTTTCATCAAAACCTCCTGATACTCTCTTTTCAATTCAATTTATCCCGCTTCTAATGCGTTTTAACGCCCGCAGCGTGATACAATTACCTGTCTGTAATAACCAAGTTCATCCCTCCAGTACTCTCCCTGGAATGGCCATATATGATGTTCTGAATCTGTCTTGGGCTTTGCTGCTTTTTGAGTCGGAGCGGTAATTTCCATTTCGTTCATGAGTTCCTGTTTCAAACTTCCTCTGATTGCATTGAGTATTTCAATCTGAATACCCATTGCTTGATTGAGAAGGTCCTGTAGTTCCGAAATTAGTCTTTCAAACCTGCTCTTTGCAAGGTTACCGGCATTATCAATTGCAACACTCTTTGCTGCAGCAATGTCCTGCAAAATCCTTATTCCAATGCTCGCATTTCTGAATTCCGGAGGCATTTTTGATAATCGTTCTTCCTCCTTTTCGAGAAGTTTCACATATTCGAGATTCCTGAGCAAAGTTCTATCACCCATAGCAACATTGAGAACTTTCATAACTCGCGGGGAAAGATTTTGCGCTCTCTTCTCCGCAACTGCTTTCAAAAATTCGAAAAATTTCACATTGTCATCATACTTCGCCATTTCCTTCTGCAATTCATCCTTGAGTGGCTGATATTCATTTGAAAATGCTGTAACTGTTTCGTTTGCTTCCTCAAACCAGCAATTCGAAAAATATATAACTGACTTTAGAACCAGGGATTCAGGATAAAATCTGTCAATAAAGTAGGGTGAATTCAATGTGTGAATGTTGCCCAGTGCCTTCTGATACCCCTGTATTTTGGGGTCATCTCCTACCTGGAAATAAGCCCAGCTCTCTTCGAATAGGGAATCGAGCCAGTACTCAGATGTCATTGGAACATTTCCCCACGCTTCGAGAGCGCTATCCCAGTGTTCGGTTGAATAATAAATTCTTGCCATCGAAAGCCATGCTAAGTCTAAAAAACGCTCCTCTTCTGCAGAAAGGAATATTCTCGGAGTATCTTTGTATTTATCTACAATTTGCTTGAAAGCTTTAATAGCCGGGCTTGCCTGTCTTTCCCTTACATAAGTAACTCCAACAAAAAAGAGGGAGTGAACATAATACTTAGAACCTGGCTCAACTGCTGACAAAAAAGCTCTTGCTTTTTCGAATTCGTTTTGATTGTACCAGTAACGACCCATTAGGTACAACAACTCGTTATAAGTTTCTTTTCTTTCAGGAGTATTAAATTCCGAGAGAACTTCAGGAGTATCCCCATACTGACCTGTTAATCCAATAATCCCGGCAGGTTCTGGAAGAACCCTGCTTAGTTGTGCAAGCCACTCGAGAGTTGGTCGGAAATAAAGGTGAGATTCTCCCATCTGAACTATTTCTTCAAAAACTCCAAGAGCGGATTGATAAAATTTAAGGTGGAAAAGACTCTTTCCTAAAAAGAACTGTGCTTTTTGCTTGTTAGCCTCTGCATCTGTTGTTGCACCTTCCACAACCCTTTGAAATTGAACAGAAGCCTCTCTGAAAGCCTTCTGTTGATAAAGACGCAAACCTGCGGTCATGGCTTCAGAAGGAGGTCCTTCAGCGGGTGCAGCCTTTGCTGCAGCTGATTTTCCTCCTGCCTGACCTGTGTCTTCTGGAGTAAAAACCATATCCTGTGCCCGTGCTTGCCATCCAATTACCAATATTAGAAATAGTAATTCCATTATGGGCAAAAGAAAATTTTTATTTATGTTTTTCCTGTAGTTTACTGATGTAGCAGGTTTATTAGTGTTTTCTGTAACCATAATGATAACCTCCTTAAGTTTTAACTAAAATTAAAAGACAATTAAAATTTAATTGAAAAAAGTTGTCAACTATAAATGTACAAAAATATGAAATATTAATAACTTCGAAGGAACAACCCGAAAGCAAGAGTAAGGAAGTGCTTTACTCATTACAAAACATTCAGAAAATTCTTATAAATTTAAATAATTTTTAATCAGGAATTATTCCGGTTGTTCTGTTGTCTCTGTCGTTCCTGTCCCTTCAACTTCCGTCGAAGTTTCTCCTTGCCCTCCACTCTGGGTCTGGGTCATAGTTTCCTCTGTTGCTTTGGTAGGAGTAGTTGTTTCAGTGGAACCTTTTTTGCACCCAACCGAAAATACGGCAATGCAAAGACAAAATAAGATGGCAAACAATTTTTTCATGTTAAACCTCCTTAAAAAATGGGTTAAGTTTTTTTTGGCTATCAAATATAGTCTGGATTGTCAACAGCAACCAGAAAAAAATATTGGAAAGGAGCCCCAATATCGTATTCAGGAGTAACTAAAATTTAAAATTTTTCAGTAAAAGAAAAATTAGAATACTCATGAATTATAAGAAAAAAATATTTTACCTAAATTGAGCGTTTTTTATTTTCTTTATAGTACGGAACTTGTCCCATGTTCCTCTAAAAAAACACAAAAGATGCTTGAACACCCCCATGATGCTCACACCTTTTCTTGCTTTTTCGTATCTTGCCAAAATATCTCTCAAACAGGCTGTAGATTTTTATTCCTGCAAGGTATTTAACAAAAAGCACCAACCCTCCTCTGTCCGTGAGAATCTCTCAGGTAGGCTCAACACTGCCTATTTTATGCTCGCATGTAGGGTCCAGTTGTGCCATTGTTTTCCTCCTTCAAAGCCAAATACTAAATGCAATTTTTATTGCACTTATTAAAATCCCTTGCCTTCAATGCGACGGATTTTTAAGAAACCTTTGGTTGATATTTATCGACAATAACTAAAGAGGTGTAAGTTCGTATTCTCAACGAAAGTTGATTAGAAAAAATAGCACCGTCAAAGAAGTGCTTTTGTGGCCTCACCCATTGGGTGAAGCGGTGAATATAGCTGCTACTTTATTTCCTCGACGGCACTTGCCTTGCTTGGTCCCATTTATCAGAGAAAATCGCTTAAATCAGGAATAAAATAATTAATGAGATGAACGACCGCGAGGCAAAACATTCCATAGAGTAGCCATTGCTATTGCACCAATAATTGCAAAAGGTAGTGGCCACAATTTCCAGACCTGCCATCCGTAAGTTTGAGTAATATATCCTACTATTATACCATTAGGAGCACTTGCAAAATATTGCAAACCGTCAAAAAGTCCTGCTGCAGTTGCAACTGCTTTCCTACCTCCGAAATCCATCGAAGCAGCCCCTCCTATCATGCCATGCGCCCCGTTGACAAAAAATGAAAGAAAAACCCAGCAAAATGCTGCCCATCCAGCACCTAATTTGAGTGAATCAAAAACAAGAAAAATTCCAAGACCAACTGCCATCCCGATAAAACCTAATGTTACAACAGGGGCACGCCTGCTCCCAAATATTCTGTCAGATGTTATCCCGAAGGCAAAACCTCCCAAAATACCAGCAAGAGCCATAAACCATGCAGCAGACTGATAAACCGCGGATGTGACACTAATACCATGAACCTCTGAAAAGTAAAGAGGAACCCATGTATCTACAACAGTTCTTCGAACAAGTCCTATCATTACAGAACCAATTGCAATAGTCCACATTACCCTGTTCGTAAAAACTTTTTTTATTATTAATGAAAGTTTGACCTTTTCAGTATCTGATTCCCCGATAACAGCATCACCCGTGTCCATCTCTCCATATCCCGCTTCTTTTGGAGTGTCCTTAACGAATAAATATGTAAGCACAAATAAGCAGGCAACTAAAATAGCAGGAATCCAGAAAGCCCAGTGCCATGACATGTATTTAGCAATGAAAGGGGTAATATTGAAAGCAAGAATGAGCCCCATTCTTATCAAAACTCCGAATATTGCAGCAAAAGTTCCTCTTTCACTTATGTGAAACCACTGAGCATTTATTTTAACAATGGAAAGAGCACCAAAAGACTGGAAATAACCATTCACTGCCCAGATGATTGACATAAGAGAAAGAGTGGTCGTATGGTTAAAGCCAAAATTGTAAGATGCTCTTTCTATGAGATTTCCACCTGCAACTCCACCTGCGCCCCACACTGCAGGATGAGAGACGAGCCAGTGCGAAGCACCAAAGAGAAAGTTCATAACAGTAACACCACCTGCACCAATCAAAAACGCCTTCTTTCCTCCAATTCTATCAGCAATGGGTCCATTGAGTATCACACTAACTCCATAAATCAGAGGCAGAACCATTTCGAACATTCCGAGGTCTGTCTTAAGCCATCCAAAAAATTCCTTTAGATAGGGCGAAATAGCCGTAAAATTATACCTCGACATATAGAAGAGGCAGTAGAGAATTCCAATTGTAAGCCAGTTCTGAAAACGACGATGGCGATACGCCCTTTGCCTGAATTCTTGTGGTGTTTTAGAAGACAAAAATTATCTCAGTTAAAAAAATAATTACTCACATGTTTCTTCAATAAAGTAAAATTGATAAGCAAGAGTATACTGGTCACAATTGTTATCATTTGCACTTTTAGAAATTTTAACATAAAAAGTCCATGAATCAGGTAATCCACAGGTCCCCTGCCATGCAAGAGTCATAGTATAAGTGTGTGTTGTACTATTCCAATCAGCTTCTTCCGTACAGAAAATGGGGTTTAGTGTCGGGCATTCTCCTATTCCGACACACATCTGATAATTTGTATGGTCCACAGATGTTGGCAGAGTTAGTGAAACATCAAAATAGAAATTGCACTGCGGGTCCCCTGGCCAGCAAATATGAGTTGCCTCGTGAGCATAAACTGTATACCAATCTTCGTCGAGAGAACCGGACTGGTGGTGCAGAGTTGCATCTCCCACAGTTATTACGCCACCACCTTCAGGTGCTTCAGGAAGAGCTTTTGCTGCTGCACAGGAATCGTTGTTGGGAGGTCCTTCATAAGTATCATCTGGAACAATAGAGCATCCAAGGCTCTCGCAATCACCTGAAACACAATGATAACCCTCTGCACAGGCTCTTCCACAATCACCGCAATTCCGGTTATCAGTTTGGGTATCAACACACTGGTCTCCGCAAAGCGTTTTTCCGGACGGACACTCACATTTTCCATCAACACAACTCTGTGCTGCAGGGCATGTGGTTTCGCAATTCCCACAGTGAGTTTTGTCTGTTTTCAAATCGACGCACTGGTCACCACAGAGGTCTTTACCAGAAGGGCACTTGCATGTTCCTGCTTCGCATGTCTGAACTTCTGCACACTGTTTCGTGCAACTACCGCAGTGCATCTTATCGGTCATTGTATCAACACATGCATTGTCACAAATTGTTTGCCCCGTAGGACACTGACAGGCACCGGCAACGCAGTTTGCTCCTGTCGGACATGTTTTTCCACACTGACCGCAATTTGAGTTACTCGTTTGAAGGTCCACGCATGTTCCATTACAATCCGTTTGTCCCGTTGGACACTGGCAAACGCCATTAACGCATGCGGCACCGTTACAGGAATGATTGCATCCACCGCAGTTATTTGAATCATTCTGGGTATTTACGCATGCGTTATTGCAAACTATTTGCCCCTGAGGACAAACACACTGGTTATCGAGGCATTGTGCCCCCACAGGACAACCATTTGGGCATCCTCCTCCTCCCCCACCATCTCCGCATCCATACCATGCAAAAACAAGACCAATACAAAATACCCCGAGCATTTTTTTGATTACAATCTGTTTTTTTCTCATCTGTTCCTCCTTCTAAAAGTTTTTGCTTAATTATATTTTAAAAAATATATAAATCAAGTTCGCCTATTAATTTTTTTTATAAGCTTCTTTCTTAATGCGGTCATTTCGACTCCGCTCAATAGCCCCGGAACCACTGGGTTTTTCCCAATAAAACATATACTGCCCCTGTTCCCCCATCACAGGGACGAGCAGTTGTAAAAGCAAGGATGTATTTTCCCAATCCACTTGCTGCATCAAGCCACCTTACAAGGCTCGATTTTAAAACTGCAATTCCCCCTTTTGACCTCTTTCCTCTTCCATGCACTATTAAAAGACATCGTTTACCTTCCCTTACACTTTTTATAATAAATCGTTTCACTTCGTTCCTTGCTTCCACTCTCCTCATTCCATGAAGGTCCAACTTCTCCTCAACTGCAAAATCACCTCTTCGGAGTCTTTCAGTTACATAGGGGCTTACTCCCTTTTTCCTTCCCTCGACATATTCCGTTGTGAGATGTATTTCAAAAGAAGATAAAGTGTCCCGCATAAATTTTGTTATGAAAACCTTCCACTCCTTCCTTTCATCCGGTAAAAGGGGGGCTTTCTCCGATATTATAAACTCTCTGTCTTTTCCCCCTTCTATTTTTTTGACACCTTCTACTTCCTTTAAAAAAAGCTCTATCTCTTTTTCCGGTGTTTCTAAAAATTTTTCCCCCGACATCGCATTTCCTTTTCAAATAAAACTCGAGCGATTTGGAATGCTCTCATAAGTTACATCATGCGTAATGGCAAAAAAAGAATCATTCGCTATTTCGAGAAAATTTGTATTCTTGAATGTTTCCGGAAAGTTATCCAGAATCATTACAAGACCCGCTCTCGTCATGGATGAATAACGATTAATGGAACATTTTTCAATCTGATTACATTTTTCGCATGTACCCCTTCCCTCAAATATTGAAACCACCCCTGTATGCGACGAATTATAGCCACACAGTATTGCTCCATTTGCAAGAATCATACTTATAGAAAAATCTCCACAATCCTTTTCTTCGCAACTTCGTTTCAAAAATTCGATAGTATGCTTCATCGCCTTCATTGTAGAATAAATATCCAGTTCTTTCGTATCAAGTTTCCCGGTATCGTACAGGAAAGAAAGCAAAAGATGAAAAACCGCTTCTGCATCAGTGGTTCCCTTTAAACTCCTGCTTAAAAAATCCGGCATCGCATTCTGAATGTTCTCCCTAATTTTATTAAATCCATCTATTTTTCCGTGCTGAGCATAAACCCAGTTACGAAATCTGAAAGGCTGAATATTCCATCTCTGAGGAGGGGGAGTATTCGGAGAATAAAGTTTAAAAATGAGCAGTTCAGAATCAACTTCTCGAAGTAATTCCATAATACTTCTTGTATCACCGCAAGAAAAAGGATGACTTCTTAAAAAAACATCTCCAGACTGGTATATTATTGCACTCCAGCCCCCAAACCTGCCTGCAGATTTCAAAATAGCATCTTCATAAATTCCAAGAATGCACTTGAGCGCCAAAACTTCCTTCCCTATAAAACCTATTATGCCTGGCATTGTATCAAGATTCCTTATTTAATCCTTTATCCCCTTTTTCCCCTTCACCTTTGTCAGTTTCCTTTTCCTGATTCTTATCATCTAATCCTTGATCGCGAATTATTTTTTCAGTCTTTCTGTCTGTCAAATACTTATGAAGCGGTTTAGCTAAAAAGTACAACAAACCAAAAACAAGAAGAATAATAATCAAAACTCCCCATAGAGGGCTCATATAATCAATTATGCTCCGAGATTCTTGAGGAGGCATCATAATCCAGCTCCTGCATTAAACAATTTATGTAATTCCATTGTTTTACTCCTGTTTGATCAATTACAGCAGAAAAATCTATTATTTCACTTCCTCTGCTGGAGGCGATTGCTCCTGCCCTCCTCCCTGCTCCTCTACCTTTTGCGCTTCACCAGCCTGAGTTTGAATTATATGAAATTCCACCCTGCGGTTTTTCGCTCTTCCCTTCTTTGTAGAGTTATCAGCAATAGGAACATCCGGACCATAACCCTTCGCAACCAGTCTCTTTTCCTCTATTCCCTTGCTAATAAGATACTTCTTCACACTTTCCGCCCTTCTCTGTGATAAATCAAGGTTATGTTCTCTTGTTCCCTTATTATCAGTGTGACCCTGAATTTCTACATTTATTTCCGGATGCGATTTCAAAATACTCGCAACGATATCAAGTATTTCAAAGGAAATTTTACCCTTTATTTCGTCTGAATCGGTTTTAAAGTTTATCTGCTCCTTTATTACTATTTGCTCTTCTGTTATCACAACGAGTTCTTTCCCTTTATCCGGACAGCCATCGTCATCATTAATACCATTAAAAACTTCCTTTTCATCGGGACATTTATCATTTACATCCGTTATTCCATCACCATCATTATCCGGGTCAGGGCAACCGTCCTCATCGAGGAACTTATCTACATCCTCTGCTTCATCAGGGCAAAGGTCAATCCCTGTGCAAACTTCTGCATATGTTTCCTGCATACCTCTTTCCGAAACCCACGGGTCACAAAGTTTGTCTTTATCGTTATCCGGGTCAGGGCAACCATCTTCATCCTCAAAACCATCCTTATCTTCAGGGTCATCAGGACACTTATCAGTATCATCAGGTATCTCATCTTTGTCCCTGTCAATGTCAGGACACCCATCATCATCCTCATAGCCATCTTTGTCTTCCGGTTCCATCGGACAGGAATCGTACCCATCAGGAACCCCATCTCCATCATTATCCGGGTCAGGACAACCGTCCTCGTCCTGAAAACCATCCTTATCTTCCGGATCGTCGGGACATTTATCGAATTTATTCTTTATACCATCCCCGTCCCTATCATCGCTGACTTTAACTACCTCCTCCTTTCCGACCGGGGCATAAGCAAGACCGAGAAAAACCCTGAAAAGGGGGCTACCCACTGCAGTTAAAATTCCTGCACCACCACCTACCGTAAGACGAATATCCTTAATGGGATAAATTTGAATTGCTGCATCTCCTTCCAGTGGAATTTCACTACGATTATCTGAAAAGATTCCCTTGTAATACCCTTCTCTGCTGATAGGAACTGATCCAAAAACTTCTCCCACAGCACCCACAATTTTATGAATTCTGTATCCAAGACCCACTCCATAAACAAGCTGGTCTTCAAGGTTTGTAGCATAAACTTTTATCTTTTCTCTCCAGTAATAGCCTAAATTTGCACCTACATGGAGACCTCTCCATTCGTAATCAAGAGCAAGTTTCCCGGTCACTGTAACCATCTTATCCCCAACATAGCTATCTCCCCATGGACCATAACCACCGGCAGGAAAACTCACTATGGCTGATAAAGCAAGACCCAATCCATCCGTTCCTGGCTCACCATAAAACCTGACTTTTGTATGGAGCCTTGGGTCTCCAACTCCTCCAAAACTTTCAAGGTCACCCTCTGGAGTTGCAGTTTGAGGGTCAAATTTAGTCCCCTTTTGATATACAGTAAAGGGTAAAACGAGCCCCAGTTCAAACCATTTAAAAAGGGAAAGGGATGCAGCAAGTTCCATTGAATCATGATATTTTACGACAGAAATCCGCTCTCCCTCAATCTTACATTCTCCTTCGGTGGATTCTTCTTCACAATTTACAATAATAAGAGGTTTGTATTGAAAAACATTTATGAATTCGATACTCCACTGCAGATGCTTTCCAACTTTACCTCCGTCAAGAGTAAGGAATTTACTTGCACCAGTAGCAAGCTTAAAGTTTTGAACACTAAAAGAAGAACTTACATCCTGAGCCCAGACCCAATTTGCAATTACACCAAACATCACACATAAAATTACTGCGATTTTTTTTGACTGTCCTTTCATAACTACTCCAATAATTTTTAATGAATTCTGCTATTATTTATTTTGCTATTCATTCTCTTTTTCTTTTTCTTTATCCTTATCCTTATCCTTCGGGGCTATTATCATGGTCATCTGTTTCCCATCAGCCCTTGGTTCCTGCATAATGACTCCAGCATCCGATATCATCTCAGCAACTTTTAATAAGACATTTTTTCCTATTTCCTGATGCGCCAATTCTCTACCCCTGAAACGAATCGTAAGTTTAACTCTGTTTTTATCTTCAAGAAAACGCCTTATATTTTTAGTCTTAACTTCAATGTCATGGTCATCGGTTGTAGGTCTAAATTTTATCTCCTTTATTTCAACAACTGTCTGGCGTTTTCGCGCCTCCCTTTCTTTTTTCTTCCTTTCATATTTAAATTTTCCGAAATCCGTTATCTTGCAAACCGGAGGAATTGCCTTCGGATTTATTTCAACAAGGTCAAGCCCACGTTCCTGAGCAAGGGAAACTGCCTGTTTAACAGTCATCACACCTATCATCTCACCATTTTCTCCAATTACCCTAACTTCAGGTGCCTTTATTCTGAAATTTGTTCTTACTCCTTTAATACCATCATCTTTAGATGAACCCTCTTCAAACAATCTTCTATCTTCTGTCATGATCCTCCCTGTCTAATAATTTATAATTCATAGTAAACATTCACATGCAAGTTTTGCCCACCCCACGAATGAAAATTTAAAATTATAGATTCCTGCTTCCGCAGGAATGACTGTTTATCCCCACGAAAATAAAAACTTAAATGACCTTCCTCTGTCATTCCCGTCCCTGTTTTCACAGGATAAACTCTGTGGAAATCCATGTCGGTTTATATGTCATTTTCATAGTAAACATTAATTATAAATACTACCAATATCAAGGTCTGGTTCTCTACACCCTTCTTTAATTATTTTTATAGCTTCCTCCACTTCAATTGTTCCAAGTTCACCCTCATTCCTCGACCTCAAAGCAATTTTTAATTTCTCCCCTGCCACTTCTCTTTCTCCTATTACCCCTATGTATGGAATACGCATCAAACGGGCATCTCTTATTTTCGCACCTAATTTACCCGATGAAACATCTAATTTCACCCTTATACCCGCCGATTTCAACATTTCTGCTACTTTTCTTGCTCCATCTTCATATGCCTCAGTCACATTCATAACTACAATCTGCTCCGGAGATAGCCATCCCGGAAATGCCCCTCCATAATGTTCAATTAAAACACCAAAAAATCGTTCGAGGCTCCCTAAAAGTGCCCTGTGTAGCATTATAGGTTGTTTTAATGTTCCATCGGCTGCTGCATAGCGAAGGTCAAAACGAGCAGGAAGATTAAAATCGAGCTGAACTGTGGTGCACTGCCATCTCCTTCCAATCACATCCTTTACATCAATGTCAATCTTTGGACCATAAAAAGCCCCCCCACCCTCGTCAAGTTCATAATCAAATTTTATATCTTCAAGTGCCGCACGAAGATGGGATTCTGCCTCATCCCATAGAGAAATTTCACCAATAAATTCATCCTTTGGACGTGTGGCAAGCCTTACATGAAAATCCTTAAAACCAAATGCTCTCAGTAATGCAACCGAAAGCCTAACAACCCCTATTATTTCGCGTCGCATCTGTGAGCGCTCGCAAAAAATATGTGCATCATCCTGAGTAAAACCCCTTACCCTTAAAAGTCCTAACATCTGCCCTGATTTTTCATAACGGTAAACAGTGCCAAGTTCCGCCCACCTCAGAGGAAGTTCCCTCCAGCTTCGAACTCGAGATTTGTAAATTTCAATGGCAAACGGACAGTTCATTGGCTTTAACATATATGTCTGCCCTTCAATTTCCATTGGTGGATACATGTATTTCTTATAAAATCCCATGTGTCCACTCCTCTCCCACAATGCCACTCTTCCAACATGAGGTGAACTAACAAGCTGATAACCTGCAAGAAGGTGAGCTTTTACCCAGAAATCCTCAACAGTTCTTTTTATAAATGCGCCGCGCGGATGCCAGAGGACGAGTCCAGGACCTACATCTTCGATGATAGAAAAAAGGTCAAGTTCTACACCAAGCCTTCGATGGTCCCTCTTTTTTGCTTCTTCGAGTTTTTCAAGATGCTTTTTCAGACCATCCTCAGTAAAAAAGGCAGTTCCATAAATTCGGGAAAGCATCTTGTTCTTTTCATCCCCCCTCCAGTATGCTCCGGCAGTTTTTGTTAACTTGAAATAGCGAATAAAAGAGGTTGACGGTAAATGAGGTCCTGCACAAAGGTCTGTCCAGCCACTATGAGTATAAAGTGTAATAGTTTCACCCGAGGGAATTTCATTTAGAATTTCGAGTTTATAATTTTCACCTTTCTTTTCAAAAATGGAGCGAGCCTCTTCTTTCGAAACCTCCTTTCTTTCGAAGGCAGCAGTTTCCTTCAAAATTTCTTCCATTTTTTTTTCTATTATTGGAAGCTCCTCCTCAGTAAATGCTCCTGATGGTCTGTCAAAATCGTAGTAAAAACCATCTTCAATACTTGGACCAATTGTAACTTTTGTTTCGGGCCACAGAGCCTGCACTGCCTGAGCCATAACATGCGATGTGCTGTGTCTGAGAATTGATAAAGCAATTTCATTATCACCGGCTTCTATTGGTTCTATTTTCTGAATTGATTCGTTTTCGGATATAAAAGAGTGAAGGTCTTTTACCTCACCATTCACAAAAGCCCCGATGGTATTTGCTCCGAGTTTTCCTCTATCTTTAAGAATGTCTCTAACAGTTTTCATGAAATTGATTCAATCTCTTCTTTATTTTTTTCTAAGGCGGACTTTTCGACTCCGCTCAACAGCACCGATTATCTATATTATTTTCCAACTCGTAGGCGCGGACGGGATTGAACCGACGACCCCTACCGCGTCAAGGTAGTGCTCTCCCACTGAGCTACGCGCCTATTTATGCAAATTTTTAATGATTACCATTGTAAAAATTCAGAGTCAATAACTTAATTTATGTTTCTGAAAACCGAATGGGAAACGAGTATAAAAACTCTTAAAACTCCTCAGGTGGGGCGGAAACTTCTTCTGCTTTCTTCTTCCCCTTACCTATTTCAAAAGAGAACTGAAGCCCTAAATTAATATCCAAATTCCATGCGAATCTGTCGTAAACAATCAATTCAGAAGAAACTCCAAATACAACACCCATGAATTTAAGGAATCTGTAGGAAATTAAAATTTCTGGTAAAAGTATTCCTGTATTACCCGCCAGTCTCCAGAATGTTACTTTGCTGCAAGCAGGGTTATTAGGGTCTATTTTACATATTGGATGGTCTACATTAGAAATCTGATGTCTCATCCTCGAATAACCACCTCCCAGTCCTATTTGAACCCAGAGACTATCCTGATTCAACTTTTTATTTGGAAGAGCAGTTACTAAAAATACCAACTTCCCTCCTGCTGAAAAATTATCCTTTTTAGAATCATCAAGTTGTGGGTCTGCATCATTCTTAATATTTCCTGCCATGAACTGATAACGAAAATAAAAACCGGCACCAATTGCAAAATTCCCTTTTAAAAAATAGCCACCCGCCGCTGAAAGCCTCAATGCTGGACCACTCATTGCAAAACCAGGACTTTTTAGAGCACTTTCCGCTATATACACCGGATTCCCATTTGCATCCTTTGGTGCGCTATAATAAGCGTTGTCTTTAACTACACCAAAGCCAAATGCAAACATCGGGTCTATTGAAATAAATCCCATTCCACCAGGACCACCTCCACCCTTTTTCCCTTTCTTTGCACTTTCATCAACCACGCACATACTTTCGAAGCATTTGAAACCGGGTAAACATTCAGCGTCTGAAAAGCAAATATCGGGATTAGTTTTGCATTTCTGTTCCGGTGGTGACATTGGTCCCATGGTTGGAGGGGTTCCAGCAAGCATCTGGACATATTTAACTACGAATGGATTTTGCATCCCTTCCTTTGGTTCAAACGCAAGAGGAGAACCATCCTTTGTTGCCACCATAATATAGTATTCGTATGATGGAGGATTTATGACAAAATCGCATTCTATCTTCGTTCCATACGCCTCCATACCTGCAAGTTTTGTCATTTCTTTTTTCTGAAAATTGACTTCTCCTGGAACCCTGTAAAATAACCATACCTTTCCAACCGAAGCAGAGATTGCAGGATTAATTTCGACATAAATAGGAATAGGAAAGCCGTAGAGTTGCTCTGTAACAGGGGTATGACGGGTCATTTTCATTTCATAAGTTGGAGGAACTGGCGTAGGCGTTGGAGTTGGATATGGAGTCGGTGTTGGCGTGGGTGTTGGGGTTGGATACGGAGTTGGTGTTGGGGTGGGTGTTGGTGTAGGAGTGGGCGTGGGAGTGGGAGTGGGTGTTGGCGATGGAGCAGTTCCTGCCTGTTTTTTGGCAAGATTAAATACAAGCTGAATATCAGGTGAACTATACATCACATCCAATTGCAAATTCGGATTCCACTGAAGAGCTTTTGCAAAGGCGTTCAAACCTTCATTCGTATCCTGATAACCTCCAACAAGAATTATTCCAAGGTTCATATAGGTCTTAGCCTGCCACTGGGCAGGAATACCGCACTGGGGATTTTGACACAAATTTATAGCCTGGTCTATAGTACCTTTAGCAGAATCAATTTCCAGAGCAGCAAAAGCGTCCATTGCTTTTTTATTGAGGTCCATAACCTGCTGAAGGCAGGGTGAACCCTGTGCATAAATCCCTCCGGTTACCAAAAATGCTACCGTGGCGAAAAGAACAAATACTGATTTTCGCATCATGTAACTCTCCTTTTCAGTTTTTACTTCATTTTAAATTTCTTACATTTTGACGGCATAGGAGGAACCGGACATGGTCTGTCTGGCTCCGGCACATCCGTCCGCATAAACTCAACTCTTCTGTTCTCAGCCCTTCCTTCTTTAGTCTTATTAGACGCAATAGGACATGTTTCTCCATACCCTGCAGATGTCAGCCTCGATTGGTCAATGCCATGCTCCATCAAATAGACCATAACACTTTTTGCTCTTGCTGCGGAAAGGCATAAATTATAATTGTCACTCCCTTTATCATCTGTATGCCCCTGTATCTCAAGTGTTATCTCAGGTCTATCCTTTAGAACTCCAACCACCTCATTTAGAATTGGATAAGATTCTGGCATTATAACAGCCTGATTATATTCAAAGAATATCTTTTGCAAAATTTTGAGATACTTGTCGGTTATTACAACACCTGTATATTTTTTCGGACAACCCTTTTCTTCTGGCACCCCTTTCACATTCGGACATTCGTCATCAATGTCAACTATAGTGTCATCGTCATTATCATTATCGGGACAACCATCATCATCCTGCCATCCATCCGGATCCTCCGGTTCGTTAGGACATGAATCCTTGTTATCCGCAATTCCGTCTGAATCATTATCCCAATCAGGGCATCCATCATCATCAAGATAGTTATCCATATCTTCTGGGTCGACGACACAAATATCCTTGCTATCTGGTATCCCATCCATATCCGTATCCTGGTCCTCCGGGCAACAATCATCATCTTCCACACCATCATAATCTTCAGGTTCATCAGGACATTTATCAACATTGTCCGGGCACCCATCCCCATCACGGTCACCGACTTTAGGAATCATAGGAACTTCGACACGAATCTCCTTTGGAGCACACTTTTCAGGAGGACTTAAGTCGTATGCTTCCTGTGCATTTACCTCTGCAATTTGAACATGTTTTTTTGCTTTACTCATATACCCCTCTTCGAGCTCGAGCTTTGCAAACTCTGCATGGCTTTTTGCCATTGCAAGTTGCACGGGTGCACAGACATAAGCACCGTTTGCCTCAGCCTGGGTAATAACATCCTCTATCCCTTTAATTTTACCTTTAAGAGAAGATGCTGTGGTGCAGGAGAGTAAAATAAAAATCATCAAAAAAATCTCAGGACGCAATATCTTCTTGAAAAATTTTTTCAGTTTCATTTGACTTTACTCACTCTTCGTTTTCTTCGGTTTTACTTTTTTCTATAAGCGGTTTTTTCCTCCCCGCTTCCATTTTCAACCTCACTGCAATGTCTCTTGCTTTCATTCCGTACTCTTCAGCAACTGTGGCAAGTTTTATGGCAGCCTGATAATCTGCTTTTGCTACTTCTTCCATTGCTTTTTTATAATGTTCTTCAGCATAAGTTATCTCATACCTTGCAAAACTATCCTCATCCCTTCCAGCTCCATTTTCGTGGGCTGCTGAAATATACTTTTTTGCGCTCACAATTTTTGTTCCATACCATATAGGACCACAAGAAACAAAAAAAAGAGCAACCAGACCCAATAAAAATTTACGAATTATGTTCATAGTTTTTCCCTTTTTATTTTAAAAGTAATTGAAAACTAATAGTTATCAAAATGAATGATTAAGGTCAACTAAAAAACAAAATTTATTTGGAAAAGTGATTTGACGATTTTATATTTTTTCTTATTCGACTACAACGGGGTCAGAACTATCAACAAAAGATATTTTGTTTTTTAGAAATTCAACCAGGCATTCAAAATTATAAGGTTTTGGAACGAAAGCAACAGCATTTGTATTTGATAAAAGAACCTGACGCCTGGAAATATGATAAGCAGAAATCAAAACAAGTTTCACTTCAGGATAGGAATCTCTTATGACCCTTCCAAGCTCCAGCCCATTTACTACAGGCATCATAATATCAACAATAGCCACATCAATTGGTTCTGAATCCAGAACTTTAAGAGCCTCATTAGCAGTGTGAGCCTGAAATACACAAAAGCCCTCGCTCCTGAGCCCCATACTGAGACTCTTTGCCTGAGCATGGTCATCTTCTACAATTAAAATATTCACAATAAAATTTTATTCGCAAAAATAATTCCAAAATCTCAGCAGGAAAAATGCTAATTTAAAACGGAGTTCTTAAAAGTTAAAATACCAGATATTTTGCATATTTGAAAAGTTATTTGCAAAAATGAATTAATGATGGGATGGAGTTTACCTGTAAGCCGGATTCTGTAAGAAACCTAATGGTTTCCCCATGGTCATTTATCCTGGGTAACCATTACTGGTTACCTCGTGCGATCTACCCGGGATTTTCGGACGAGCAGTCCATTTCCCTGCTTGATCTTGCTCCGGGTGGGGTTTACCTTGCCTCCAGTGTCACCACTGGAGCGGTGGGCTCTTACCCCGCCGTTTCACCCTTACCTGAAATTTCGCATAAAAGCGACTTTTTCAGGCGGTCTATTCTCTGTGGCACTTTCCACCGGTCACCCGGTGTCCGTGTTACGGACCACCCTGCTCTGTGGAGTCCGGACTTTCCTCTGACATACGCTTAATTAAAGCAATGCCAGCGACCATGCGGAAAACTCCATCCCATAATGATATTTACTAATATAAATTTGGTTGTCAATTACTACTATGATAATGAAAAACTTGATTTAAGGATTTTTTGAAGTATTATAGGGATAAAAACTAAAAAGAATTCAGGAGACAAAAGATGAAATGGCACGATTTTAAGTATTTTATGGAAATTTTAATGGTTTTCTCATTATTTTTCTATTTATCCGGATGCAAGAAAGAGAAGGCAGAATGTGGAAATGGTGTTAAGGAAGGGGAAGAGGTTTGTGATGGTAATGATTTTGGAGGTGATAATTGTCAGAAGCACAATTTCCTGAGCGGATACCTTACCTGCACTCAGCTATGCGATGGAGTAACATTTGGAAGATGTGTTGGGGGGTGTGGTAATGAAATTCCTGAATCTGATACGGCACAGGGAAAAGAGGAGGAATGCGATGGGCGAGTGGTTGCACCTAAAAACTGTCAGGTCGGCGGTTATGATTACGGAACTTTGAAATGTAACCCTGACTGTACACTTGATTACACTGAATGCAAGAATGCAGTTTGTGGAAATGGAGAAGTCGAACCTACAGAGGAATGCGATTTTGATAATGGAGGAAATCCCGTTCTGGGTGGTGCTACATGTGAAAGTAAAGGTTTTGATGGAGGGGAATTAAAATGTTTTGCATCGGGAACTAATAATGAATGCCATTTCGATACCTCAAGTTGCGAAACATGGGTTTGTGGAGACCACAAAGTTGACCCCGGAGAAAATTGCGACTTTGATGAAAACAATAATCCCATCTTAGGTGATGAAACCTGTATTACAAGAGGGTATGATTTTGGACAGTTAGGTTGCATTCCTCCTGATTCTGCGGAGGGAAGACCGTGCAGATGGGATGTTTCGAATTGCGGGAATTTTGAGTGTGGAAACAGCATTCTTGAAGGAGATGAAGAATGCGAAAAAGATGTTCCGATAACAGACACCTGTGCAGACCATAACTTTGAAAGCGGTGATATTGCATGCAATTACGACACATGTGCTTTTGATTTTTCAGGTTGCATAGGTGGTTGTGGAAATGGGAAGAAGGAGGGGAGTGAGGATTGTGATGGTAGTGATATAGGGGAGGCAACCTGTGAATCTGTTTCGGGAGGGACACTTACGGGACAGCTTGGTTGCAAGACCGATTGCACCTTCGACCTTTCAAGATGCACTCCTCCATAAAAGAGAAGGCTGTTTTAAATTTGTGAACGATTAATGAAAAGTAAAAAATTAATAAATCATAAAAAGAAGAAGGAAGGGATTCATCTCATCGAAGAAGCAGTTAAGGCGTTAAAGAACTCCTATGCCCCGTATAGCAGATTTAAGGTTGGGTCTGCTTTAAGGACAAAGAGTGGTAGAATTTTCTCCGGGTGCAATGTAGAAAATGCTTCTTATGGTGGGACAGTTTGTGCTGAAAGGGTTGCAATATTTAATGCGGTCTCTTCTGGAGAGACGGATTTTGAAGCAATTGCCATTGCAGTGGAAGGGAGTGAACCTGCACCCCCCTGTGGATTGTGTCTTCAGGTAATGGCAGAGTTTTGCGATGATTTGCCTGTTTATCTAATATCAACTAATAATAAAAAAGTAGTAAAAACATCTCTTGGAAAACTCCTGCCAGAGCGTTTTAAAAAAAGTTGTCTTCCTCAGGGAACCAGATTCAAAGTCAAAGGGTAAAAATTATAATTACCGCACCTTAAGGTAATACACCACCACCCGCACGACTGCACCACCCACACCCCCTTTCATTTAAAATTTTTAGCAACTTGTTTAAAAAGCCTTTCTAATTTTTCAGATGTTTTTGACGCCACTTCTTTGACCTCTTCATGACTTGGTTTTGAGCCTTCAACTCCTGCAGCGAGATTTGTCACACAGGAAATCGCTGCTACTCTGCCACCACCATAACGAATTGCCATGGCTTCGAGAACTGTACTCATACCTACGAGGTCTGCTCCGATTTTTTCAAGCATCTTTATTTCTGCAGGGGTTTCGTAACATGGGCCTTTCAAACAAGCATATACTCCTTCAGTGATTTCAATATTTTCTTGCTTTGCAGATTCCTTTATTATCCTTCTAAAATCAGGGTCGTATAAATCAGTTAAATTTGTAAATGTAACCGGGTTGCCGTGGGGTTCTTCTGGTCGGGTGGGGTCCTCACCGGTAAGGTTTATGTGGTCTTTTATTAAAACGAGTGACCCGGGTCTATATGAAGGGTTTACTGCACCGGCAGCATTAGTCAGCAAAAAGCATTTGCAACCTAAATTTAGCAAAACACGCACTGTTAAAGTAACCATTTTTGCAGACCATCCTTCGTATAGATGGACTCTACCAGACAAAACAACGCATTTTGTTTCACCAATAGTAAAAAAAATCATTTTTCCTTCATGTCCAGCTACAGAAGGAACTGGAATATGGGGGATTTTTGAATATGGAATCTCCAGGACATTTTTTGCTCCTTCAAAGTGAGCTCCGCCAAGACCGCTACCCAGTACAGCACACAAAGAGGGCTTTGATTTGGCAATTTTCTCGAGTGCACGGGTACTTTCTTCGATGATTTTAAAAAAACTTTTTGATTTTCCCATTATACCTCCTCGAGAATTAAACTTTTTGGTTTATAAACAGGTGTTTCTACAATCTGAATGCTTTCATGAAATAGATTTTCTGCTTCATCAAAATCATGAGTAGATGTATACATAACTGCTATCTCATCTCCCTTTGAAATTCTGTCACCAACTTTTGCTTTTAGAATTATTCCTGCGCCGTGGTCAACTTTATCTTCTGCTTTTAACCTTCCTGCACCAAGAGCAACGCATGCAAGCCCTATCTTATATGCATCGAGTTCCTTGAGATATCCGGATGAAGTTGCGGTGATTATCTTCGATTTTTTGCCAACTGGAAGCTTCGAAGGATTATCTACTGCATCTCCATCTCCACCCTGTGCTATTACTACCCCTCTCATTTTTTCAATTGCTTCGCCACTTCGAATTTTGTCATCGCAGAGTTTTTTCCCCTCTGCAACATTTTTGCATATTCCTGCAAGAACAAGCATCCATGCACTCAAATGTAAAACAACCTCTCTATAATCTTCTGGACCCCTGCCATGAAGCATTTCAATTGCCTCAATAGCCTCAACGCTTCCTCCACATGCATTACCAAGAGGTTCATCCATTGCGGTCAGAATTGCTTTGACTTTGATTCCCCTCCTTTCACCGATTTTTTTCATTGTCATAGCAAGAAGAGAAGCACTTTTACGGTCTTTCATGAAAGCCCCCTTACCCACCTTAACATCAAGGACAAGTCCTTCTATTCCCTCTGCAAGTTTCTTACTCATGATGCTTGATGCTATAAGGGGTATGGAATCAACTGTTCCTGTTACATCCCTGAGAGCATAGATTTTTCTGTCAGCAGGGCATAAATCTTCAGTTTGTCCTGCAAAGACAAGATTGTTTTCTTTCAGAATTCTTTTGATTGATTCAGTATCAAGATTAACATTCATACCTAAGGATTCAAGTTTATCAAGAGTTCCACCTGTATGCCCCAGGCCTCTGCCTGATATCATGGGAACGAAAATCCCGCAGGCTGCTACTAATGGCGCAAGGGAAAGGGAAACTTTATCTCCTACTCCTCCTGTAGAATGTTTGTCTATTTTTGGACCATTAATATCACCTAAATAGAGAGTTTTACCCGAGCGAATCATGGCTTCCGTCCATGAATCAAGCTCATAATCAGTCATGCCTTTGAAGAAAATAGCCATAAGGAGGGAAGCCATCTGATAATCTGGAATTTGTCCTTTGGTATATCTTTCTATAAATTTGCTGATTTCATCCGAGGTGAGCGAACCGCCATCTCTTTTTTTAATTATTATCAGGGGTACATTCATTTTAATTTTCTCCTTTTCTTTTTTAATAATGGACAGGATTTGTAATTCGATAGCCCCCGGACCATCTATAAAGCTCGGTGAAAGGTTTTCCCTTTTCATCGTATGTTATTGTTGCATAAGTCAGTCCAGTATCCTGTCCCATATGTTCAAGATCTATGTTAAGCATTTTGACCCATGTACCTGTATTAACATAAAGTTTATCGTCACCGACGAGTTTGTAGCGCGGGCGATGTGAATGCCCGGTTATTATTGTGTGAACTCCCATGGTTCTACGAAGGAGTCTTTCAACATTCTGGTCAAAGTCTCTTACCGGGATTATAGCCTCTTTTATTATTTTTACCCCCTCCCATATTTTTTTTAAAGTCATCTTTCCTGTAGAAGCAATTCTTGTTGCAAAGAATTGATACATTATTTTTGACGAAAGACGAATTGTAAACCTGAAGTCAAATAATAATCCTCCCAATATTAACCTGCTTAAGGGGTAAATATGGTCGACGAGGTATCTTTCTCTTTTGGCAGGAATTATTACCCTGAGGAGCAGGAGGCTTCCCCACGGAAGATTGAGGACCGCTTTACCGTCTCGCATTGGTAACATCAATCGGTTGTAATCAAATTGAAGGTGCGGCTCAAGCATATGTCCATGATGGATTTGTATTCCCTCTGGAAGGTTGTATGCAGGAGATTTGTCGATGAATTGAACTTTTGCTCCAAGTGTTCCCGGTGCGATTATATCACGCACCCTTTTTTGAACCCCTGGTAAAAGTAGTTCGATGTCATGATTCCCTGGTACAATAGTCAGAGTGGTTTCACTTCTTTCAAGAAATGATGTCAGTGCTTCACATACTTTAGGATGCCCTGTTAGACAGCGGTTTACCTTAAATTCTGCTATTTCTTCTGTGATTTCATCTGAAAACTTACCATCCTTTCCAACCGGAACCTTCATTAAATCAAGAAAATCACCCGCCAGTATAAGTTCTATCTTATTTTTCCTTCCCCACTGAGAAGAGTAAAATTTTAATAATTCTGCAAACTTTTCATCTTCATAAAAATCCTCGTATGGATTAAATATCCCTTTACGGTGACCTGTTCCGAGGTGCAGGTCACTCAAAACAATTCTCAAATCTCCTGCGGTTGCTTTCACTTTACATCAATGTAAGTGTTTCTGCGTAATTCCTTCAGAAGAATTTCAATCTGTCTCTGAAGTTCATTATTAATGAGGTCATTCATTATTTCGCTTTTGACCTCCTCGAAAGGTTTTATCTGTGGTGTTTTCTTTTTGAGTATCTTTATAATGTGAAAACCACCTGAAGTGTATACAGGGTCAGAAACTTCACCCTCTTCAAGATGGAGGATAACTCTGTCTATTTCCTGTGGAAGTTCTCCAAATTTAAAATTGCCAAGAACCCCTCCTCCTTCAGCTGTTTCTTTATCATCAGAATATTGACGGGCAAGTTCTGCAAAATCAGCCCCGGGTTTTTTTGCAAGTTCCGCTACTTTTTGAGCTTTTTCTTTGAATTTAACTGTTTCCACAAGGTCAGCATCTTCAGGTACCTTAATGAAAATATGAGCAATTTTGAATTTTGCCTTCAATTTAATGGCCATTGTTTGTTCTTCGTAAAACTTTTTAGCATCCTCGATTGTAACTCGTGGACCTCCTGTCTTGAGTCCTATAACTTTGTATCTCAGAATTTGATTTCGCAAAATAAATGTTCTGTAAGTTTCTTCATCCATTCCTTGAGTCCTGAGGTATGAAAGAAATTTTTCTTTGCTTATCCCCTGTTCTGAAATTTGGTTGGAAAAAGCACTATCTATTTCATCCTTATCAACACTGACATTAAGATCACGGGCAGAAATTTCAATCAACTTATTATCAATGAGCTCCATAAGCGCCATTTGCATTGCATCCTTATCCGGTAATTCCTGACCTGTCACCAATGATGAACGGATTTTTATTATGTTTGCAATTTTAACTACATCGCTTAAAAGTATGATTTCATCACCAACCACGGCAGAAATTTTGTCTATGAGTTCACCCTGCGAAAAAGATGGGTAGATTGTAATCACTATGAGGAACAAAAATACACATGAATATCGGTAGGAAATCTTCATCCTGTTATTTCTTTCTATGGTTTTGCAGGAATTGGTGGCATGGGATTAAGAGGCACTTTTGGTACTACCTGCTGTCCAGCTCCAGGTCCGCGCTGAAGATCCTGAATTTCTTCTCCCATGATTTTGTTTTCTTTTGGAATCTTTATTTCTGAAAGGACATCCTCAAATATTTCTATTTTTGCCTTTTCTCTAAGTGATTTTACAAATTCTTCTTTTGCGTTTTCCCGTTTCTCTCTCCAGAGGATAGACTGAATCTGTCTTTTAACCTGGTCATAACTTCTCTTTATTTCAGGACGGGATGAGGTATATTTTATAATATGGTAACCTTCAGGGGTTTCAATGAGTTCTTTGTAGATTTCACCTACCTTTTCAAGACTATAGAGAGCAGTCAGAATCTTTTCATCTATCTGGGGTTCGTCCTTTGTTCTCTCTTCAGGACGAGAGAAATAACCCATATCTCCACCATGGTCTTTGTTTGTTTGATCCTCCGAATATTTCATCACCAGGTCCCTGAATTTCACGGCATCCATTTCGTTTTCAAGTGCCATTTTTAGGACTTCCTGAGCGGTTTTACGGTCCTTTATCAGGATGTGAGCAAGTCTTCTCTGTGCTGGTTTATTATATTTCTCGGGATGTTCCTCGAAATACTTTTTCATCTCTTCTTCTTTTATATCTTCGAGTTTAATTTTTTCTTCAACTTCCTTTTGAAGGAGTTCTCTGACAAGGGATTGCCTTAACGACCTTTGAACCATTGGGTCTTTGTCATACCCTCTTTTTTGCGCCTCCATTGCAAGGAGTTCGAACTTGACCATTTCTTCGAGTTTTTTCTTCTTCATTTCAGGTGTATTGTATTTCGACCTTAAATATGGTGTATAAGAATTTATCTGGTCCTGGAAATCTTTCACAGTGATTTTGACATCTCCTACCTGAGCAAGAACTTCTTCTCCTGCCCCCTTTTTTCCTCTATCTTTGCACCCACCCATTGGCAAAAGTAAAAACATAATGCAAAAGCAGGTCTTGAAAACTATTTTTTGTGACATTTTTTAACCTCCTTTTTATTTATTATAAGGAAGCAGAGCCATGATAACGGTTGCTCCAGTATCTTAATCATCAATAAAATTATTTCATCCATAATGGAAGAATTTTTAAACCCCTTTTTATAGCACACGCCATTTACTAAATCAACATCTTTAAATCAATGGCAAAAGCGAAAAATTAAATTGACAAATAGAGGTGCCTTGCATTTCTCACCAACAAACCTTATTCCTTCCGTCATACGCATCATTTCCTTAACATTCCTCTTTAACAGGTCTCGATATTGACGATAGAGCAACCATTAAGGATTGGATGACTCCGGGTATTCTCATAAAAAATGGTGAAGTTTTAAGATTTCTTGCTTTGCTTGATGAAGCAGAGTTCAAAGGAAAGAAAATATTGTTGTCTGATGACCTTCTATTCCTGTCTAAGACAGCTAAGTTTGGGCTTGAACTTCTTATAAGACAGAGATTCTTTCCTTCTCTTAAATGGCAGAGGACAGAGAATAAAAGAAAAAGCAAAGGAGAGGAGAATCTTGTCTGTTTTTGGCGACCGTTATTCGTAACTGATGATGAAAAGAGGTTATTTTCTCAACTTAAAGATTCTGTTCCGGACAGCGCCCGATGTGCTACTTTAACTCAAATACAATCAAGAGAAATATTTCTCCTTCATTTTTTAACCTCTATAATTGATAGTACGGTCAAGAAATCAAGTAATTATGAGTTGAGAGAGTTTTTTGGGTGGAATAATTATTCCAGGGATAAAAGTGATAAAAATGGGTTCATATTAGAAATTCCAAGAAAAGAAAAACTCTTTGCTCAGTTTGAGGAATGGTCCTCCCCTCTTGCAGTAAGGCACCAGGTAGGGGATTTTAGGACTTGTTTTCGCCTTGAGCCACCAAAGAATGACGGCGGAAATTGGCTACTGAATTTCCTTATTCAGTCCATAGAGGATCCATCCCTTATTATTGAAGCAAAGGATTTATGGGACGAAAGGAAAAGGGCAATTAAGGCAAAAATAACGCAAGATTTACTCACTCGCTTCCTTTCCGATTTGGGGGTAGCCATGAGACTCTTCCCTCAAATTGAAGAGGCGTTATCTGTTCCTAAACCAACTCAATTGAATCTCACAACCCATGGGGCTTATTCATTCTTGCAAGATACATCTTTACTTTTGAGGGAATGCGGGTTTGGCATATTCGTTCCTTCGTTCTGGGATATGGAACGGAGGCAGGGTATACAGCCAAGGGTAGCAGTGAAGGCTACTGCTTCCTATGCAGGCGCAGGACTCGGACTTTCCAATCTTGTTAAATTCGACTGGAAGATAGCGGTAGAGGATAAAACTATTTCGAAAAAGGAATTTGAGGAACTGGTCAGGCTTAAGATACCCCTTGTCAATATTAGAGGGCAATGGGTTGAGATTCAACCGCAGTGGGGTGAAAAACTTTTAAAATACTTAAACAGAAAGGAAGGAATGCCACTTTTTGAACTCATAAGACTTTCTTTAGGAAATGGTGATGAACAGGGAATATTTTTTTCTGATATAGAAGCAGAAGGTTGGCTTAAGGATTTATTGGAATCACTAAAAGGTAATTCCAAAATAGAAGAACTTCATCAGCCAGAGGATTTTGTCGGAGAACTTCGTCCCTATCAGATAAGAGGCTTTTCCTGGATGAATTATATGAATAGATTTGGATTGGGAGTGTGTCTTGCTGATGACATGGGTCTTGGCAAAACAATCCAGTTTATTGCTCTCTTGCTTCATCGTAAAAAGGAAGGGTTAAAGGAACCTTCATTATTGGTTTGCCCTACTTCAGTGATTGGCAACTGGGAGAGAGAATTAAAGAGATTTTCTCCCAATCTAAGGGTCATGATTCACCATGGCACTACAAGACTTTTGGGCAAGGATTTCGAGAGAGAAGCAAAAACAAAAGATGTGATAGTCACAAGTTACTCTCTATTATACCGAGATAGGGAAACCTTTAAGGACATTAACTTTGGCTACATTGTCCTTGATGAAGCTCAGAATATTAAAAATCCCAATACCAAACAGGCACAATCAGCGAGAAGTCTTAAAGCAGGTCTAAAGATTGCTCTAACTGGCACACCAATTGAAAATAGATTAAGCGAACTCTGGTCAATAATGGAATTTCTAAATCCTGGGTATCTGATGCCTATAACAAAATTTAAGAGGGAGTTTGGGATTCCTATTGAACGATATAATAACGAAGAGGTAGCTTTGAGGTTGAAAAATCTGATCGGACCGTTTATTCTACGGCGATTAAAAACTGATCCGACCATAATTGCTGACCTTCCAACGAAGATGGAGGTAAAAACTTTCTGCCCTCTCACTACAGAACAGGCTACTTTATATCAGGCTACTGTGGATGAAATGATGGAAAGCATAGAAAAAGCAGAAGGAATAAATAGAAAGGGGGAGGTTCTTGCCCTTCTTATGAAATTAAAGCAGATATGCAACCATCCTGCGTTATTTTTGCATGATAGAAGTAAGATTGAAGGTCGCTCAGGAAAACTCAAGAGGTTGATAGAAATGTTAGAGGAGGTGTTAGGTGAAAAGGATCGTGCTCTTATATTTACACAATTTGCCGAGATGGGCAACCTTCTCAAGGAATATCTTGAAAATACCTTTCTTTCCGAGGTATTATTTCTCCATGGTGGGGTAAGCAGAAAAAACCGTGAAGAAATGATATCAAGATTTCAATCGGAAGATGGTCCATCTATATTTGTTCTTTCTCTCAAGGCAGGTGGTCTTGGGCTAAATCTCACACGAGCAAATCGTGTATTTCATTTTGACCGATGGTGGAATCCTGCTGTAGAAAATCAGGCAACAGACAGGGTGTTTCGTATTGGACAAAGTAAGAATGTGATTGTCCATAAATTTATCTGTCAGGGGACAGTTGAGGAACGAATAGATGAGATGTTAGAAAGAAAGAAGGAATTGGCAGACAGAATAGTGGGGGCAGGTGAAAATTGGATTACCGAACTAAGTACTGAACAACTTCGTAATCTTTTTACACTGCAAAAGGAAGCAGTAATGGAGTGAAAAAATGGGATACTGGGATTTTTTCCCTCGCTATGAACCAAGGACCCCAAAGAGGGTGAAGGATGGGCTTCGAACACGGAAGCAAGCAGGAGAGATAGGTGAAACCTGGTGGGCAAAACGATTTTTATCGGTGTTAGAAAAATTTGGGTGGTCAAACCGACTTGCGAGGGGGAGGAGTTATGCTCGGCAGGGTCAGGTGATAGACTGCAAGATAAAACCAGGACTCATTACCTCAAAGGTTCAGGGCACCAGAAAACAACCCTATAATGTAAGGATAACAGTAAAGACTCTCAAAAGTAATGAATGGGAAAAGGTTATAAGGGCAATGTCAAGCCAGGCAAGATTTTCAGCAAAACTTTTATCTGGCCAGATGCCTCAGGATATTGAGGATGCATTCAAAGAGACCAAAGTTCCTTTATTCCCTGAATCCGAAAAGGATTTTGTTTCAAGCTGTTCCTGTCCTGACTGGGCAAATCCCTGCAAGCATATAGCTGCAGTCTATTATATAGTTGCTGAGTTCTTTGACCGCGACCCATTTCTTATATTTGAACTAAGAGGCATGGGGAAAGATGAATTATTAAATGCACTGCATAAGGAAGGGGGAATTTTAAGGAAAGATGTTGATTTTCAGGATATTAAAGATGAAAAGGGAGAAAGAGTTGAACCACTGGCAAATGACCCAAAAGTATTCTGGAAAACAGGCAAAAAGGTGGATTACAGATTCTCGTTGAAACTGCCACCTTTAAATGCTGCTGTCTTGCATCGCCTTGGTGTACCCAAATTCTTCATGGGAACAGAGAAGGAATTCTATAAAACTATGGAGAAAGTTTATAGCAATGCAAGTAAATATGCCTTAGAATTAGCGTACTTTACAACTATTACAAATGGCTCCAACTCTAAATAACTCCTTATCTGGATATCGAAGAAGAAAAAAATGAGTATTAGTGAAAGAAATATATAGGTAATCGGTGACAATATGGCAAAGGTTTTCAAGGAAAAAACTCCCCAATAAAGGCTTGCTATAGCATTTGGTATATGGTCATTGGTGAAGAAACAACTTACTAATTATTTGCGATTTCAACAACCGGAATGGGAAGAAAAAAATGATTCAAAAAGAGGTAGCAAAGAGGTTATCTCATGAAATTGTCTTTTGGAGTCAGGGACGCATATAATATTTTTCTTTTCTTGGAATTTTTACAACGAATTCATTATCATTAGCTATTAGCTCAACATCAAGTCCAGTATAATCTTTTACAAGCTTTATCATTCTTCTTACTCCACTGCCTAAATCTGTTACCATCTGGAATTTTATAAGCATATTATAAATATGAGGGTTTCGCAATACATGAGAGCCTCCCGCCTTCATGCTTTCAATAGTTACTGTATTTGGTAATCTCCCAGGACTATGAATTTCTATTCTATCAGTAAAAATTAAGATTCTTATAGGCGCACTTATAGTATAATCACGATGTGCCAGGGCATTGACTACGGCTTCTCGCAAAGCTGGCATAGGTAATTCAAACTTTGTCTCTGGTTTAAAATCTTTTATAATATGCTCTTCTCTAAGATAAATTTTAAAGAATCGTTCTGTATCCTCTATTATTTGAGGAATAACGCCATTTAGATTTTTCTTATCCAGAGGAGCTGTATCAATATCATCTCCTTCTATATAAGCACAAACTATTCGAGCTTCTTTTAAAAAATCTTGGGGGTTTTTACCGAAAAATAAAAGACCTGTTACAGTAGGCATAATATCTTTACCTATTAAATGTAAATTCTTAAGGTATGACAATACTTCCTGTTCATTAATCTCCGTAATACCTTGAGACAGATAATCTTTTAAAAACGATTTAAACAATCCCAAATCAATATTTTTTAAATTAGCATTTGTTATTGATAACTCATCATAGTAAATACTTTCGGAACTCTGGAATAATCTAAGAATTTCTTCCCTTGTAGCTTCTCTACACCGGTTAGATGAACGAATATAGAATTTTCCTTTACACTGATAAGGCCTTTGAATTCCCTTAGGAATATTGATAATTACTATATTTTTATCATCAATTACAGTAGTTTCCTGAAAAATTGTAATAGGAGGTTTGCACAAATTTAATGCTAAATCATCTATTCTAAGCATAAATTTTTCAATATCACTAATTCCAATTATTGTCCCATCATTAGCAACCCCTGCAAGTATTTTCCCTCCATCTGTATTTGCAAATGAAACTATTGTCTTGGCAAAATCATTATTGTTTTCTTCTTCTCTTTTAAATTCAAGGTGATGACCTTCTCCTTTAGCAATAAGCTGTTTAATCTCTAATTCAGTCATAATTTTACTCCATATTTTTGGATCCTTTTTTTAAATGCTTCCTCCCCCCCTTCCATAATCTTCTTTATGTCTTCGGTAATGGATATTTTATCAATAGAACCCGAATTTCTTATTTTGCATTGGTCTGATTCCACATCCAAAACAAATATTTGCTCTGAATCGCCAAGCACCGGGATATTGGCATTATGGGTGGCAAAGATTAATTGCCTTTTACCTTTCATCTCTCTTAACATTACAACTATGTCATCATAAATAAACCTGTTGTCTAAATCTTCTTCTGGCTGGTCAACGATTAAAATTCTTTTTTCCTGTGAGAAAAGCAAAATAAGCAATGCGGTTGCTTTTTGGCCATCAGAAAGCTTTTCAAATGGTTTATATTCATCTCCCACTTTCAATTTGATTGTAATTAAATCTTCTGGAAATAAAATTTCTAATTGATATAATTGGCTTCTGTCTTTAAACCAATCTAAAATTCTCTTAGTCATCGCATCTGTAAGTTGAAAATATCTTTGAAGTTGTTCAGCACCTGCTTCTATAGTTTTGGAAAGTTCAATACCATCTATTGTTATCTTTTCGCTATCTATAATTTTTGAAATAGCATCTTCGCTAACTTTGGAACCATACAGCAAAGAACCTAATTTGTCCTTGAATTCTTTTTTGTCCGACTGGTAACTAATTTCAAGCTTTACTCTGCCTGAGAGTTGCTCATTTATCTTTTCAATTCGCTTTTTTCTAAAGTTAAAAAGATTATGTCTCTCTTTCTGGACATCTTTCTTTAAAGATTTCCTTTCAAGTTCCAATTGTTGTTTTTGCTTCTCTATTTTTTCATATTCTTTTATCAAGGGCTCTAACCGAGCTTTTTCCTGAATGAATTCTTCGTATTTATCCGGAGATAACCCTTTTGCCGACAATTCTTTTTTTATCTCCTCTGATTTTTTTCTATTTTTTTCTAAACGGTTATTCCATTCAGCAAGAACATTATCCATTTTCTTTTCTATTTCGACTGACCTGTTAGAAAAATCTTTAAATTGACCTTCTAAATATTCTTTGTATTCTCTTATAATGTTCTCCGAATCTAATAATAATTGTTTTTCCGGGCTTTCACCTTTAAGAAGACTATCCTGTACATTATTTATTTCCTGAATAAATTCTTGATATTGGGTTATTAAGTCATTTTTGCCTGATTTAAATTTTGATATAGCGGTTTTTAAAATATTGCTATCCTTTGTTAGCAGGGAAAGTTTCTTCATTTTTTGAGCTACACCTAACTCTTCAAATGTTTTAATATGCTCATTTATGGTTTTAAGCCTTTGCTCATAATCCTCTTTTTGAAGGAGTTTGTTTTGCAGATTTAGAAGTTTTTCTCCATTTTCTTTTAATAAATTTAATTTCTTACTGAATTCTATTTTCTTCTTTTTAATTTCATCACCTATGAGTTGGTCCACTAATTTCCTTTGGAAGTTCTGATTATTGGACAACACATAAAGTTCCTTCTGCCCCAAAAGAATAGGAGTGTTTTCCTCAAACAATTCATCCGGTGGGATATTTTTCTCTTCTACAATTGGTTGTTGTCCGATAACTCTACTAACAGTATACGGAATTTTTTTATCACCATATCTTTTTTGCAATCTTACTGTAATTTTCCCGCCACTTCCCACTACATTCTGAACAAATTCTTCTCTAAAGGATTCTTCCGCATAAGATGGTAAATCAAGACAATAACGAATTGATTCAATAATGGCAGATTTTCCTACACCCCTTCCGCCAATTAGACAGTTTAGATTGCTATTGAAATTTATTTTTACATCCTTTAAAAATTTAGCTCCTGAAATTTCAATAGATTCAAGTTTATCTCCTAATTCTTCTGGTTCCTCATACAACTTTACACGTAAAGAGGGATCCTGAAAAGCTATTCGTATTGCATTTATGGAAACACTGCTCAATTTGATATATGTGCATCTTGTTTTATCACCTCTCTGCTTACAACCAATTTCATCTATTGATTGTGGGTCTGTGTTTTCAATAACAGCCAAGTTATCAAAAAATGATTTTTCTAATACATTAGTGTCTTTTAATGGCTTTATGTTCTTATCATCAACAAATTCTATCGCATCGGCATACTTTAATAATTCTGCTGCTTCTTTCGGTTGAAAAGAATATAGCAAACCATTTTTATCATTCAGATGTGGATAAATTATTAAACAGTTATAATCTGTTTTTATCTTCTTTATAACGATTTTTAAATCATCGTTTAGGTTAATATCTCTATGTTTTCTTTCACTTTCATCTATTAAAGGTTCATTTGGTTTTTGATCTAGTGCTTTAATATAATCATTTATTCCTTCTATGTTTTCGTCAGGAGAAAATACCAATAAAATATGTAATCCCTTTCCATAATTTACTGATAGTTCCACACCAGGGAAGACAAAAATATTTTCTTGCTCTGCCTTTTTCTGAAACTTTTTAAACCATTCAGTTCTTATCTGTTGATAATCGGTAATAGCACATATCTTAATTTCTTTTTGTTGAAGTCTTGTTATGTATTGATCCATTAAATTTTCAAGAAAAGAATCAGAATTGAGATTGACCCCGGAAGGCAACTTAAAACTATGAACTAATGGTGAATGAAGATGCAAATCACATTTTATCCAATCGGCACCATGGTCAAATAAATCCACTTCTGAAAAATTTTTCATGGTTTTAACTCCCACCAAATCAATGGCTTAATAAATTTATAGTCCAAATCTTTGGTATTTATTTTTGTTCCATCTTCAAATTCAACTTCGTAAATCCCCTCTTGTAGATGGGTGTCATACGAAGTCTGACAGGGTGTTATTTTCTTTATCCATATTTAATATTACTTCAATAAATTATCAACTTTATCAAAAATACTATTGAAAGTCCTGAAATTTGTTCCTTTTGCCATCTACGGAAAAATTAACATGAAATATGCTTCAGATGTGGTACTGGAAAAATTTGATATTCCTTCTATTTAGTACATGGAATTTTCACAAATAAATGTAGTTTCATTATTACTGCATTGTATTGGAATTTTTTAATTAAAAGCTATTTTTTACAGGCTATTCTTACAGGTTCTATGGACGAGCTTTTGCCAGTTTCAGGGTCAAAATTAACAATTACACCTTCAAGTTTTCCTTCACCCTTTGCGACTCTGAACTTTTGCGGAATGTTGGTTTTCAGGCGAATAAGAGCAACATCAGGGTCCATTCCTATTACAGAATCCACAGGTCCTGTCATTCCTGCATCGGTTATAAAAGCAGTACCTCTGGATGTAACGGTTGCATCCGAAGTTTGAACATGTGTGTGTGTTCCTATTAATGCTGTTACTCTTCCATCAAGATACCGTAAAAGTGCTCCTTTTTCTGCAGTCGCTTCAGCATGAAAATCGATTATTATATTTTTTATTCCTTCGAGTTCTTTAGTAAGGAGGTTGTCTATACATTCTACCGGGTCACAAACCCCTTCAATGAAAATCCATCCGAGGAGATTTACAACTGCAATTTTAATAGCATCTTTGATTTTGTATATTCCCCATCCACTACCAGGCGTTCTTGAAGGTAAGTTTGCTGGCCTCAAAATTCGCTTTTCGGTGCCAAGGAATGGGATTATTTCTTTCCTCCTCAAAATATGATTTCCACTGGTTATTACATTCACTCCTGCTTCGAATAATTCGTTTGCAAGTTTTGGTGTTATTCCTAAGCCGCCAGCAGCATTTTCGCCGTTACTAATCACAAAATCAAGCCCACTTTCTTTCAAATCAGGGACTATTTCCCGAACTGCATTTCTTCCTATTTTTCCCACGACATCTGCTATGAAAAGAAGTTTCATTTTGCATACTCCACAGCTCTTGTTTCTCTTATAACGGTTATTTTTATCTGCCCTGGAAATGAAAGGTCCTTTTCTATTTTTTGTGCTATGTCCTTTGCAAGTACTGCTGCCTCTTCATCACTAACCTTTTTACTTTCAACCAACACCCGTACCTCTCTTCCCGCCTGAACTGCAAACGCTTTTTCAACCCCTGAGAAGGAAGAGCAGATTCGTTCAAGGTCCTCGATTCGTTTTAGATATGCCTCAAGAACTTCTCTTCTTGCGCCAGGTCTTGCTCCGCTTATGGCATCTGCTGCAGCAACGAGAAAAGCAAGAGTATTTTGAATAGGTACATCCTCGTGATGTGCTTCTATTGCATGAATTATTTCCGGCGCTTCACCGAATTTTTTTGCCATCTGTGCTCCAACGATTGCATGTGAACCCTCAATCTGATGGCTTACCGCCTTACCTATATCATGAAGAAGCCCTGCGCGCCTTGCCTGTCTGACAGGTAATTTCAGTTCACCAGCCATCAGTCCTGCGAGAAAACCCGTTTCAATTGAATGCTGGAGAACATTCTGGGCGTAACTGAATCTATATTTCAATTGCCCTATAATTTTCACAAGTTCTGGATGCACCCTTCCCAACCCAAGTTCCATTATGGCTCTTTCCCCAGCATCTCTCACACTTTTTTGAACTTCTTCATTACTCTTATTTACTACTTCTTCAATTCTGTTGGGGTGAATCCTGCCATCGGATACCAATTTTTCCAGCGCAACTCTTGCGACCTCTCTTCTTATAGGGTCAAAGCCGGAAATGATTACGGATTCGGGAGTGTCATCAAGTATGAATTCAACCCCTGTTGATGCCTCAAGTGCCCGTATATTCCTTCCTTCTCTCCCTATAATTCTTCCTTTCATTTCATCATTTGGCAAACTAACCGCACTGACAGCCCTTTCCTGCACAACTTCGCTTCCATATCTCTGAATTGCAGTTGCTATGATATCTCTTGCCTTCTTTTCCGCTTCTTCTTTTGCGGTTTCTTCGATTTGTTTAATTTCCCTTGCTGCAAGTCTTTTTGCCTCGTCAATCAAACTTGATATGAGTTGTTGTCTTGCCTGTGCCTGTGTCATTCCTGCTATTTTTTCAAGTGTTTCCTGCTCCCTGAGAATCAAAGCTTCCCTTTCCTTTTCTTTTTCTTTTAAAGCAAACTCCCTTTTGCTTAGTAATTTCTCTTTCTTGCTTATCTCTATTTCCTTTGTATTGATAAGTTCATTTTTCCTTTCTATATTTTCCTGTCTTCTCAGGAGTCTTTCCTCGAGTTTCTGCAGTTCTCTTCTCTGGTTTTCAGTTTCTCGTTCGAACTCCGCTTTCATTTTTATAAGGCTTTCCTTTGCCTCGATTTGCGCCTGTCTCTGAACATTATCTGCTTCTTCTTTTGCTCGCTTTAAAATTTCTTCTGCTTCGACTTTCTTTTTGCGGAGATTGGAAACAATACCAATCCTTATAATGAAATAGACAATACCAGCGCCAATAATTAACCCTGCAAGAAATGATATAATCAATATACCAGCTTGTGACATGATAACCTCCCTGCAAAGATAGCTTATCTTTCAAACATTGCTTTTTAATTCTTTAAATTCTTTGCTTTACCGGTTAAAAGCAATTACGAACCAGAGGGAGGAGAAATTTTTTTAGGAAAATTTCTATACAGATTGTTTAAAAATCTGCCTGTATAATCCCGGGATAAAATAAAATTTACTTTGTAAACAGGGTATTGGTATAATGGATTCGAAGAAATTTCATTGCCTGCACTAATTACAGCAAAGGAAATGGAAAAATCGAATCCTGCACCAATTATAGCTCCCAGGATTATCGTATTGAAATACTTATAGTATGCATTAGCCAATTTATCACCCTTCCCCTTCCCAGTTTCTTTTTCAACGGTTCGAAAACTGCTTTTTAACCTGAAAGCATACAATTTATTGTTATTTTATAATTTTTGTCAACCCTTAATTTATTTTAAACACTCTAACCAAAATTATATTCTACCTTAATTTCCCTTCAACAACCGTTGTTAATGGGTAGCTGATTTCAGCTGAGCTCAGTGACCCAGCCGCTCTAAATAATTTTACGGGATTTCGAAAGGAATTTCGTAATCTGTTAAAAGTGTGGCACCTGTAGCTGTGACATAGTAAACATTTTCATGCCTTACTCCACCTATTCCTGGATAGTAAAGACCTGGCTCAATTGTTATGACATCCCCTTCTTCAAGTTTATCACCGCCGCTGAGTGATGGTTTTTCATGAATTTCAATTCCCAATCCATGTCCTATTCCATGAAAGAAACCGTAGGGGAAGCCGTTTTTTTTCCCTGTTTCGAATCCATTTTTTTTGAATAATTCAAGGGCTTTCCGATGCAGGTCTTTTCCTTCAACACCCGGTTTTATCATTTGAGAAACTTTCTCCTCTACCATCCTGACTGTTTCATACATCTTTTTTAATTTTGTACCGGGCTTTCCTTTAACTATTGTCCTTGTTATGTCACCATGATAACCTGAAATTTGCGATTTTGGGAAGAAATCCATAATAATACTATCTCCAGCAATTAATTTTCCACTTCCAGTATGATGAGGCATTACTGTTTGGTCTTTTCTCCCGGCAAGAATTAATCCTGCGCTCTGACAATCATGGTCTATTAAAAACTTCATAACCTCTCTTTTAATTCTTTCACTTGTAAGTGCCGAATCGGAAAACCATAGTTCTCCATTCTTTATTTGGGAATTTGCAATCATCGAAACAGCAAGGTTTATTCCTTCTGCACCAATTTGAATGCACTTTCGTATCTCTTCAACCTCCCACTTCTTTTTTTTTCTCCTCGATTTTGCAAAACCAGCATTAATAATCCTGATTTCAAAACCTGCCTCTTTAAGGGGGGGAATAAGACCAACAGGAAAACTTCGGGGTACTTCCACAATTTTTACTTTGTTTTCTTTAAAAAACACGCACGCAGCGTGAACAAGGGAAGTAGAACCAAGTAGTTTGCTTGCTTTTTTCTGGTAAATTCTTATCGGGTAAACAGAGTGAACAGTTGATTCCTTTTTTGTTCGTTCGAATTCAAGATCAGAAACGAGCAGAATTGTTTTTTTCCCTACCTGAATCCATACTAACGGGTCGGGTGCTTTAATCCTCGTGAGATAAAAAAGGTCCGCATCCCGTTTTGGACTATCAATTATAAGGCGAGCAATTTGTCCATCCATGGCTTTATTAATAAACCTTTATCTGTTACAGCTGGTAAAGTAATCGAAACGACATCTTTTGATTTTTTTTAAAATCTCGATGCAAACTGAAGCATTGTAAATTTCTCATCAGTTTCTCTCAGTCTTTTTGCAAGCGTCCTGCAAAACTCCCAAAGTAATTCATAAGCAAGTTGCTGATTGAGCATTAAAAGTGATTCAAAATCGCAGTGGGTAATACTCAAGAGAGTGCACTTTTCATGAATTATTGCATCTGCGGACCTTGGACCTTCATCAATTAATGACAATTCTCCAAAATAGCTACCGGGTCCTAAAATTGCAAAGGCTTCCTCTCCTATTCCTGGTAGTTCCCGTCCTATTCTCACTTTGCCTTCTACAACGATGAAAATCCTGTCTCCAGGATCACCATAGGAGAAGAGTTTATGACCTGCAGGATAACGTTCGATTTTTACTATATCGGCAACACTGGCAAGTCTCTCCTGCTTTAGAGCAGTAAATGGAGGTACGCTTGCAAGAAAATTAATTATCTCTTTTTTGTTTTGTTCTTCTGTAGCACTCATTTAATTAATTTTTTTAAAATCTAGTAATTTATCGTTTTTTATGATTTATATAACTTGTTCGAGATAACGGATAGCATCTCTTACCGCCATGCAACCTGTTGCCGCTGCAGTAACAGCCTGCCTGTATATCCTATCCTGAACATCACCTGCAGCAAAAACTCCTTCCATGCTTGTTTTTGTTCCACCCTTTTCCGTTAAAATATACCCTTCTTCGTCAAGGTCAAGTTGACCCTTCACCAATTCACTCGATGGGATATGTCCTATTGCAACAAATATCCCATCTACCTCTAAAAATTTTTCTTCACGGGTGAGCGTATGTCTTAAAAGTACCTTTTTTAAAATCCCCTCTTCATTCTGGATAAACTCAACCGGAATGTATTCGAGCAGGAAATCTACATTACTCAAATTTTTTACTCGTTCGACCAGCTTTGGAGCAGCTCTGAATTGATTTCGACGGTGAATCAAAGTTACTTTTCTGCATACACCTGCAAGATAAAGTGCTTCCTCAAATGCAGCATCCCCACCTCCCACAACTGCAACGCTTTTATTGCGAAAGAAAAAACCATCGCAGGTTGCACAGTAACTCACACCTTTTCCTGTAAGCTCAGGTTCACCTTTTATTCCCAATTTCCTTGGCTTTGCACCAGTTGCAATTATAACCACAGGTGTTTCCACTTCTTTACTTTCAGATTTCACAATATGCTTGCGTGGGGTAAGTTTCAATTCTACCACTTCTTCAGAAATAATCCGAACTCCCATCCTTTCAGCCTGTTCTTTCATTTTCATCATTAGTTCAGTGCCATATACCCCGTCCGGGAATCCAGGAAAATTTTCCACTTTTGTTGTTTCTGTTAATTGGCCACCGGGTAATGGTCCTTCAAAAAGAAGCGGGGAGAGGTTTGCCATTGCACTGTAAATTCCTGCTGTTAGTCCTGCCGGACCACCTCCGATTATCACTATTTTTTCTTTTTCCATTGCATCACCTTTCCATCAACCAATTTCATTCAATTTCATTTAATATGTATCAAATAATTTTCCCCACGAAGTTTCAAGATATTTTTTCCAGATTTTTTTCCCTTTTGCCGGATACCATACGAAATCATGGTAGAAAAAGGAGCCAAAAACAAAAATGTAAACAAGTGGCGTGTGAAAAAATAGTTTCTGGAGTTTCTTTAATCGCCCGAACCAGAGTGTATCTCCCACTTTTGATGCAAAATTATCTCCTACATTACACCCAAGACACAATCCTGAAATATCATCACCTGCAATCTCAATATTCTCAGGTTTACCATTTCCAAGCCCGCTTTCATCAGCAATGGCTATGTAAGGAAGGCTCATAGGGTCGAAGCCAAGAATTTTCGTAGCAACAGAATCTATTGCAACCTGGTCACTACTGGCAAGTATTAAATTTGTGCCAAGAATTGGTCTCATAGTTCTTGGACCTGGTCCATCACCTGCGGTAGTTCCGTCCATTAGCGCAAAAATACCGGTGTGAATTTCTTTCTGAATGGCAAGAAGGTCAACCAGTGTTTCATGTATGTGCGAATGAGTGTAATGCCTCTTTCTATTAAGAAGCCCTCCAAAAGCATTCTTCATCGCTCCTGTCGTCTGAGTATAAATATGGCACTTGAGTGTTGGAAGATGGATGATGTTCTTACCAATGAAAAAGGATGGTATATATATTCCTTCAGGGAAAATTTTATTGAGAATCCTCATCTTTGCTTTAGGGCGATATTCTTCCCACTTCAAATCATGAGGGTCGCAATTGTAATGAACTTCGATATTGTATTTCTTAAATACTCTGTCAAATTTAAGTAGTTTTTCACCCTTTTTAGGGTTTGTTACCACAGTGTCATTTTCTACTGCAAAAATTTTTTCAAGCCCTGAATTTCGAAGCGAAAGAATTGCTCCCTCAAGTTGCCAGGGGGTTGTGTTAGCGCCTGGAAAGGGATAATGCCATGAAATATTGGTTTTAAGTATGGTCGGGGAGTTTTTATCGAGTGCTTTTTGCGCTTCAGCCAGTTCAAAAGCGCGTTCGATATCTTTGAGAACTGTTTCAGGTGTTGTTTTTATTACAGCAACTTTGCTTTTCATGATTGAAAAGTAAAATTACATCCAATCTCATTTAAAATCAATCCCTGATAATTACTTATGAAGATACCCCTTGACATGTAAGATAAAGGAAGACTATTTTCTTATTTTACAGGGTTGATTTCAGGGGAAAGTGGTTTTAATCCACTGCGGCCCCCGCCACTGTGACCGGGGACGAAAGCAGAAGATAACCACCGAAGGGAATTTCGGGAAGGTCTGCTAAGTAGGTTGATCCGGAAGCCAGGAAACCTGTTTCAACTCTCGAATTCAGCCCCACGGGCAGGTGCAGGTTGAACATTTTAATCTTTCATAAAAAAGTCCTTTCTGGATTTTGCTCTTTTTCCTTCAAGGAAAATTGTCTGTTTATAGTCTCAGTTTTTGTATTTTTTACTACCCTTAACTACCCTAACAGTGGAAATTGCGATGACTCTGAATCTAATAGTGAGGATGAAGGGGGAACTATCGTTGTGCCGGAAATTGAAGTAGAAGGTCTGGCATCAGAAAAATCGGATGAAGAAAAATATTTCACGATTGCCCCGCTTGCCACAGTAAATCTTCGTGATGAAAATAATGGTGCTAAAGTAACTATTGAAGATGTTCTTGAATCAACTCCTTCCATAAGGGTTAGAAGATTCGGTGATTCCAATTCTCCATCGTTTCTTTCCATGAGAGGAGCGGATGCAACTCACACTCTAATTCTTCTTGATGATATTCCTCTCAATGAAGCATGGGCAGGACTGGTTGATCTTTCAACCATACCCTCTTATCTGCTTGATGAAATAAAAGTTTTTCGGGGCTCTCTTCCTTCAGTCCCTGCAACATATTACCCGGGTGGTGTTGTAAGTCTTGAAACGCGAAAAATTCCTCCTGGCATTCATGGAGAGTTTTTCCTCAAAGGTGGATTTTTCCCCTTCAAAGACAATGGGGCAAAAGGTGAAGAAGCAAGTCAGGATTGGAAGTCCCCTTCTGAAAATATTAGATTTGGGGCAATGCGAAAGATGGAATTCACCTCTTCAATCATGAAGGGGTCGTTAGGTTTGCTCACTTCCGGTTTGGTGGAAAATAGTGATGGTGATTTTGTTTATTTTAACGATAATGGGACTCCATATAATAATTCTGACGATTTTTTCGCGATAAGAAGCAATAATTCCCATACTAAAATTGGTTCTCTTCTTTCCCTTCTTTATTTTCTCGATGAAAAATCTGAGTTAAAGGGGAATGTCTTTTTTTTCGGAAGTAAGTCAGGAGTTCCTGGTCTTGATATAATAGAAGCAAAAAAAACGAGCCTGAGAAATGAAAAACTCAATTTTGCAATTTCATACAGTAAGTACGGTGTTACTGAAGAATTACCAGAATTTAAAACGATATTTTACCTTAAACAGGGTATGTCTAACTGGTTTGACCCTCTTGGAGAAGTTTCAAATGCAAGACACAGAACAAAATCATCTACTTCAGGTTCAGGTATTATCCTTTCTGGAACAAGATTGCTTCGCGAAAATTTAAAAATCCAGTGGGGATTTAATGGGGGTGTAGAAAACTGGCATTCGAAAAACCTCTATTCAAAGGAGAGTGTTGAACAAAATCTTTATCGTTTCCAGTTAGGTTCGAATTTTGCCAATTTAATTTTAATTGCAGGGGGAAAGTTTGCAATAACAGGTTCACTCAGGTCAGATTTTATTGGTGACAAACCTGCAGATGGATTCAGTGATAAAATTCACAGTAACAGGTTTTTTCTTTCTCCGTCTGCAGGAATGAGTTTAAAACCATGGTGGTGGCTCAATATTTCATTTAATGTTTCATGGAACACAAGACCTCCGACTCTAATGGAACTTTTCGGGGACCAGGGGACCTTGGTTGGAAATGCTTCATTAAAGCACGAATCATCTCTTGGATGGGATTTTGGCGCAGTTGTGGATTTCTCTAAAAAACTTTTGTTTCAGACTCTTTCTTTAGAACTAAGATTCTTTGAATCAATTTACACAAACCTGATTGCTTTCATTCAGAATTCTCAGCGAACAATGGTAGCGCAGAATATTGGGAAGGCAAAAATAAAAGGGGTTGAACTTGTTGGTCGCATTCGCTTTGCAAAAACTTTTGGTCTTAACCTTGGTTATACATTTCTCGACCCAAGGGATGAATCTAAAATAGAACCGTATCATGGAAAGATGCTTCCAAACAGACCGAGAAATGATATGTTTATTGAAACATTTGTGACAAAATGGGGAATAACTGCGGGATATAAAATGGATTTCATCGAAGGTGGATTTATTGACAGGGCTTCATTGAGACCAATTGTTCTCAGAACTATTCATACACTATCCTTCAGGTTTTCTCCAGGTTTTTTGAAAGGCTTCGTTGCAGATTTTGAAATCTGGAATATTTCAAACTCAATTACTACAACAAAGTTATTAAAAGTAGGTGAAGAATCCTACGAAGAAAAAGGGGCGATAATGGATGTTGATGGCTATCCTCTCCCGGGACTTGGAATTTATTTTTCACTTGGTTTTAGAAAATGAACTTAAAGAAAAAAAATCGCTTATTTTTTGCTTTGATTTTTGTTGTTTCAATACTTTTCCGGGATTTTTGTTTGTCTGGATGCAATTCGGGTAAAGAAGCAAAAAAGAAAAATAATTCATATCATCATTCCTTCAGGATAGTTTCACTTGTTCCATCGGTGACAGAAATAATTTTCATGGTGGGAGCAGGGAAAAATGTTGTTGGTGTATGCAATCAGTGCAGATGGCCACCTGAAACTGCAAAACTCGTTCATATAGGTAGTTATCTTGATGCTTCTGCAGAGGCAATCTTGAAACTTGAGCCCGACATTGTTTTTTTGTATGAAACTCAGGTTGATGTAAAATTATCCCTCGAAAAAAATGGGGTAGTAGTGCGCGGAGTAAAAACAGAAAATATTTCCGATGTTTATGCAACCATATTAAAGGTTTCAAAAGATATTGGTAAAAAGAGTGAAGGGGAAAAATTGGTAAATTCAATAAAAGGAGAAATAGAAAAAATAGGTTCTGGTTCATCTCACTCAAAAGTAAAAACAGTTGTTGTGGTGGATAGAATGCCATTTTCACTCGAAAGGATTTTTGTTGCAGGAGGGAAGGGGTATATTGGGGAAATTTTGAAACTTGGTGGTGGCTTAAATTGCTTCGAAGATGCAAAACTTTCTTATCCAATGGTTTCTCTTGAAGCAATAGCGGCATGCAAAGCGGAGGTGCTTATTGATATAAGACCTCCACAGGAAGCATACGGAATGAAAAAGGAAAAGGAAATAGAACTATGGAAAAAAGCAGGTTTTTTATCTCCTGATGGAACAATAAGAAAATTAGAAATCATAAGCACTGAACCTGTGTCTGTTCCAGGACCAAGGGTTGTAGAATCCATAAAAATTATAAGAAAAATTCTCATGGCTGAAAACTATGAATGAAACGAAACAAATAATTGTAGAAGCAAAAGATGTTAGTTTGGGTTACGGGGCAAAAACGATTATCCGTGAAGTTTCTTTTAATATAGAGACTGCAAAAATAATTGCCCTGCTTGGACCAAATGGGTGCGGAAAAACAACACTTATGCTTGCAATTGCAGGAATACTGAAACCGGTTCGTGGAATTATTTCAGTTTCAGGCAGAAACATAAACCAGTTAAATCCTCTTGAAAGAGCAAGAACTGTTGCACTTTTGCCTCAGGGTTTACCATTGTTTATTCCATTCACAGTTTTTGAGACTGTTTTGATGGGTAGGTATCCTCTGTCATCCCCTTTCTTTTTTTATAATCGCAGGGACCTGGAAGAAACAGAAAAACTGCTAAAAAACGCAAGGCTATGGGAACTGAGAAACAGACGGTGCTATGAATTATCGGGTGGAGAAGTTCAGAGGGTGATTTTAACATCTGTTATAGCCCAGCAAACACCTCTCATTCTCCTTGATGAACCAACTTCTTCATTTGATATAAGCGAAAGATTCAAGTTCATGGAGATGATTTCAGAGCTTTCTAACAGGGATAAAAAGACTGTTATTATTGCAACACATGACCTTGACCTTGCGTTTGGTCTTTGCAGTGAGACAATAATGATGAATTCACAGGGAGAAGTAATTTCGGGGAAAACATCCGAAATTTTGATTCCTGAAAATATTGAGAAGGTTTTTGGAGTTAAGATTTGTTCAAATGGCATAGAAGGACTGCAAAAAAAATCTTTTAAAAGAGGCATTTGTTAATGGAACCGGCAAAGAAAAAATTTTTAATGATGGCATTTATTATTCTATGCCTACTTGCCATTTCAATTGTTTTTGCACCGATGTTTGGTTCCGTTTATATAAAACCATCAGAATTTATTGAGGTTTTAACTGGTAAGGGGGAGGGGGGCGTGGATGCTACCTTGATTTTCCAGTCAAGGATTCCGAGGGTTTTGCTTGCAATTTTAGCGGGGGCTGGGCTTGCCACAAGTGGAGCACTTTTGCAGTCTTTACTTCGAAACCCTTTAGCTGACCCCTTTACACTTGGTGTAGCAAGTGGTGGTGCCTTTGGGGCTGGAGTGGCGATTATTTTCGGTTCGTCATCAGCATTCTGGGGTATGAACACTTCTATTTTCTTTTCTATGACTGGTTCCCTTCTTACTTTGCTCTTGATTATTGCTGGTGCAAGATGGGTTGGACTGAGCTCCGGTTCAATTATACTTGCAGGGGTCTCTCTCAATATCATTTTTACTTCACTGATTTTATTTCTTCAGTACCTTTCCGATATTTCACAGAGTCACCTTATAGTCAGATGGCTTATGGGAGAAGTAGATGTATGGGGTATGCAAAAAGTAACTTTAGCTGGAATGTTCATCATTCCAGGTGTAATTGCTTCTATTTTTATTTCAGGAAGATTGAATCACCTCCTTACAGGTGACATCCTTGCGGAGGCTCGTGGAATAAATGTAAAAAAACTCTTTTTCATTTCTATTATAATAACTTCCCTTATGACAGGGGCAATAGTTTCTGTTTGCGGTCCCATTGGATTTGTAGGGCTTGTAGTTCCGCACATAGTTCGTCTTTCCTGCGGATACGATAACAGACTGGTAATCCCTCTTTCTGCACCTTCAGGAGCATTACTTCTTGTGCTTTGTGATGCTGTAGCAAGAACAATTGTTGCCCCTGCTGAAATCCCAGTTGGTGTCATCACGAGCATAATTGGAGGAACTTCACTGGTTTTTCTCTTGACCTTTAGGAGAAATGCGATGGGAATGTGACAATAAAAACTTTCTTCAACTAACAATGGAACATCCGCATCCACCACCATTTGAAGATGGATGGGGTTCCTCCTCAGGTGGCTCCTCGCAGTAGCCGATGCTCCACGGGGATTCTATCGAAGGAGTTCCGTCAGTTGGTCCAACATCAATTACATAAGGGGCGTCGGGGTTGTTAGGGTCAAATTCAATTGCTCCTCTGTCGAGGGCATTTCCTTTTTTTCCATCGCTTATACCGAATTTTTCGAGCAGTAGTGAGAGTTTTGAGGGAAGTTCCATTCCGTTATCTATTGCAAGTGTGCTCTCAGCTGTCAGTCTGAAATCCTGCCATGAGCCATCCTGAATTGATGGATCAAAATCTGCAAGTTTAGGGTCACCCTCAAGTCCATTTTTCTCAAAACCAGCACTTTGAACATCTGCAATTAGCGGATATTCCCTGTAGGAATCGTCTGTAACATGTCCTGCAAGTATCCCGGGCGTGTGATATTGCCACTCTTCCCACCCGTTCATGTAATAGAGGTTGTAATCAATAACAATTGGACCTTTTGCTATATTTGAATCACCAAGAACTATTGCGAAGCGGTTAGAGTTTAAAAAAATTGTATTTACTATGTCGAGCCCTACTGGTGTTGAGGTGTAACCACCACGAACACCTATATCATAACCATAAGGACTTGATACAATTGTGTTATTTGCAAGGATTACAGACTGGTCAACCCAGCTTCCACTCGCCATGAATCCCGCCAGCCCGTTAAAATAAGCAATATTGCGAAAGAAAAAGATTCCTCCCGCAAAGTCTATGTAATAACCCATACCACCTTTGCCTTTATACATCCAGTTGTGCCTTTTTTCTGCAACCCATGTCCATCCGATATTGTTTCTCGATACATTGCCATATACGAGAACATCTCTGAAAGTGTCGCTATGGTCAGAGGTTGCTCCCCAGAATTTCAGTCCGCCTGCATCCCCTGCGTTTTGAACGCAATCTTCAAAAAGATTTGATTTGACAAGAATATCACCTGTAATTATGTCTTCAGGAGGGAGGTCATAACCTTTGTCGGATTTTGTAAGAGCCTGCGAAAAATTAACTCCGTTATGGGCAATGTGATGAACATGGTTGCCTTCAAACAGGAGATGGTCAGCAAGGTGAAAAGATAAACCAACTCCTCCACCCTGCTCGTTATCCCGAAAACCAATGTGGTCAAATTCGTTGTGGAAGATTAAAAAATCGGTGATTCCTGCTCTAACAACTTCATCTCTGCGACCAGCCCATGTAAAAATACCAAGGCTATCTATGTCGTGAATGCGAGAATCTCGAAGGACAAGATGCTTTATCTGAGAGCCTTCAGTTGAATCCTTGCCTGGAGCCTGTCCTATAAACATCCCCCTTGTGCACCAGCCTATGTTTAGCCCTTTCAGGATAATATTATATGACCAATCTCTTCCTGAATCACTGTTCGATATTTTTATACCTTCCCCTTCGAAAAACATTATATCTAAATCTACAATTTCTACATTCGAACGATGGGAAAGGTCGATACCTGTCCCGCGAGATGAAATTTCTATACCTTCTTCAGCAGGATTTCTGCCGTCAGGTGTCCAGATATAAATTACTCCTGTTTCAGTATTGTAGAACCACTCCCCCGGGTTATCCATGAATTTTGATAAACCCTCTACAAAGTACTTGGAATTCCACCCTAAAGCAGGGTTTGAAGGGTCATGGTCGAACCAGCACCCTTCTGTATATCCCTCAGGCAATTTTTCGACCCTTATTTTACCCCTTTCAAGAATTTCAGCTATCCTGCGTCTGTAGGTATAATGACCACTCCAGTTGTCTTTTACATAAATTGTTGCCCCTGTTATATCACCACGGTCTGTTAAAGTGGCAAGACTGCCAGATTCAATTCCTAAAGGTTCTGTGTCTGTAGTTAAATCTATCAATGTATCTCCAGACCTCTCTGGAAAATCGCAGTCTGGCTCCTCGGCTGGATTACATGTTGTTATATCCGAACCCCCATCAGCCGCCCACCAGTATTCGTGGTATTTCCATTCGGTTTGAACATTCCAGTCTGGTTCTCGAGCAAGGGGAAGACGCTGCATATTTTCATCTGATTTCCTGATTGCTACAAATTTTGGCGGTTCCTCGAGTCCTAATGAGGATATGTCTGCTTTCCAGATTGTAGCAGAGGTGAGATTAATTCCTGGAGGGAGCTCTATTTCTCCTTCCTGTGTGACCCTCGTCCATGAAAATGAAGAAGCAGATTCAGAACCAAGAAGCCTTACTGTTCCTCTCCCTTCCGAAGCGGCAAATTTTGTTGGTTTATCAGGTAACCCGCTTACTGGTAGCGATATGGATTCGCGATAATCACCTGGTTTTATATGAACAATTGTTCCGGGGGAGGCAAGGTCTGCAGCCATAGAAATTGTTTTAAGGGGCTGGTCAATTGTGGTCCCTTCTGCATCGTCGCTTCCATTTATAGAATCTACCCAGAGGTCACTGTAAGATGCAAAAAGGAGTTCAATATTGTCGAAAAAAACAGTTCCGGATGGTACCTCACCACTCCAGTTACCATCTGGTTTTCCGATTAATAAGACACGGACAAAATCTGCATTATGCTGAACACCATTATGAACTGAAGAATTTTCACCATCAACCCACATTCCAACCCAGTCATGCATTCTGCACCCTAAAACAATAGTATGCCACCCATCATCTATTGGTATGGATGCGGAATCAATTTCTTCGTCAGGAAGTTCCAGTAGAAGAGAATATGAGGTTACGCCATCCTGCTTTAATCTAAGTCCTGCCATAACATTCCAATCCCCGTCTCTCATTCGAACCAGACTTATCGTTTGCCCCTGAGGTATGGTTACAGAATTAGGGTTGAATTGAAATCTGACATATGTATCCCTCTTGAATTCGTGGTGAGGCCAGTCAGTTAAATTATAGCGCTGAAGATAAAATTGATCCCTTCCCGATACATCAACTGCAAGCCCCATTGAACCGGGGGGATAAGAAGCAGAGGTGGAAATAACTATATTACCATCACCGTAATCCTCCCAGAAATCTTCAATCTGTCCTTCTTCAAAATCAAAAAGCCAGACAGTATATGCAGAGGGCCATGCCGGTTCTGCACATTTGGCATTTTGAGAGCACAAAATCTGGAGAAAAAAAACAGAATATAAAAACAAAATTTTATTTTTACTCATAAAATTTTATATTATACTTCCTGTAATGAGTTTTCAAGTGAAAAATAGCGCCACAACTTCTCATTCAATAGTATTTTCATGCGAACCAGCGTCTTTACATTTATTTCTATCTCCAGCTGTTTTATTTGTCTTGATTAATTTATCCTGGTTTCCACTGATTATTTTATCCTGTAGTAGCGGAACCGTTTTAAAAGATGCCCGGGAGGAAGAAGAATTAATTGAATTAATGGATGCCGAAAATGAGCTTGAATCGGGAATTGATATTGAACCCGCAACTGAAATAGCCAGCCATGATGGAGATGATATAAAGGTAGAAGGAGAAGAATATTTTGAAACGAAGGATTTTGTCATTTATGATGGTCCTGTCCCCGAAATACCAGTTTTTGAGAAGGATACTCACATTGCTTCGTGTATGAGAACCCGTGCATGTTTTCCTGAAAACCCGCAGCAACTTGCCACATGCACCTCTGCCTATGGATATATCCTCGGGAGGGAAACGGGAATTACACTTGCATGGGTTGCGCAGTGTGTTGTTTCTGCTCCGCAGGATTGTGATGCAATTAGAGATTGTCTTTCTAATGGACAGCCTCAGGTTCCCTGTGACCCACTCACAACTTTAGATACCTGCACAGGAACGGTTCTAAGACAATGTTCGAGAGCATCAGGACTCATCTTTGCTTTTGATTGTTTAAATGTTGGTATGGACTGTTTCATAGATTCTGATGGTAATGCAATTTGTGGTCTGGGTTATTGTGACCCTTCGAATTTTTATTCATCCTGCTTCGGTAATATTCTTATTTACTGCCAGAAGGGAGTTATCACCGTTGCAGATTGCACGGCGGCAGGTCTAATTTGCCTGAGCGGAGATGGAAATCCCGGAAGGTGTGCAGGAGCAGGACAGGTCTGTGATGAATCTACAACGCCAAGGCTTTGTAATGGAGAGATACTTTCAGGATGTATAGGGGGGAGAATTGCAGAAATCGATTGTTCTGAGCTAATTGAGAACTGGACATGTGGTGAAAGTGAAGGCACTGCTGGTTGTATTCCTTCAGGTAATGAATGTCATGCCTATCCACTTTTAGGGAGTGATATTGATGAAAATTGTAATGGAAACTGCGTTGTTACATGTCTTGATGGATACATTCAGCAATTATGCTGTGACGACTTTGGTCTTGGCGAATGCATAGACCTTGGTAGAGCCGCTCGGTGTAGTGGTTACGAGTAAGTTTTTGTTTTTTATAAAAATTTTATGTTGCATTTATAGAAAAATGAGGTAAAATTAAAAAAATTTTTTAGGAGGGCAAGTAAAATGAAAAAATCAAATTATGGGTATTTACAAGGCTTTATCAGAATTCCGTTTTTATTGTTGTTAATCCTTCCTTTTATCTTATTTTATTCCTGCGGTGGAAAATCTACCGATCAAGACGGAGAAGAGGAAGGAGATGGTATTGAAATTGTTGAAGAGGACACAGGAGCTGAAATAACAGACCAGCCTGTGGAAGAAATTGTGGAGCAGGATGGCTCTGACGGAGAGCAGGTTGATGGACAGGAAGTGGAAATGGAAGATGTTCAACCTGATGGAGAAGGGATTCCGTGTGAATGTGAATCAAATGAGGAGTGTGATGATGGAATCTTTTGCAACGGGGCTGAAACCTGTGATGGATGCTATTGCCACTCAGCAACGGTAGGTCCATGTGATGACTCTGTTTATTGCACCGAAGATATATGCACAGAAGAAACAAAAGAATGCCAGAATACGCCAAATCATTCTCTGTGCGATGAAGATGAATTTTGCGACCCTTCACTTGGATGTGTCCCGAGACCAGCCTGCACCACTGATGAAGAGTGCATAGATTCGTATATCTGCAATGGAACGGAATACTGCGACACAGATCTGGGAATTTGCATGCCAGGAACCCCTCTGGATTGTTCTGATTCGTTCCGTTGCACAGAAGATATATGCTCTGAAAGTCAGGGGGGATGCGTTCATACTCCCAGCGATTCTCTATGCACAGGGGATGGGCTTTTCTGTACTGTGGAAACTTGTGTGCCGGATGACCCATCTGCAGGTTCAGATGGTTGTGTAATTCAGGACAGAGTATGTCCTGATGATGGGTTTTCATGCACACTTGAAGCATGCGATGAGAATCTCGACATGTGTGTTCACACACCAAATCATGCTGTTTGTCTCGATACTTTAAGGTGTAATGGTGAAGAGACATGTGACCCATCAAATCCGAATGCAGATTTAAGAGGGTGCATACCGGGAACTCCAGTAGATTGTTCTGATTCAATAGACTGCACAAGGGATTCATGCACAGAGGATTCAGGTTGTCAGCATGTTCCTGATAACTTTTTATGTCGTCCTGGTGAGGTTTGTGACCCTGCAAGTGGGTGTGTTCCATTCACATGTCGGTCAGACATCGATTGTGACGACGGATTTTATTGCAATGGTCAGGAGATATGCAATAGCAGTCATCAGTGCGAAAATGGCACCCCTGTAGATTGCACAGATAGTTTTTCATGCACAGATGATTCATGCAACGAGGCAAATCGAAGGTGTGACAATACACCAAATAACTCAAGGTGTGACGATGGACTTAGATGCACAGCTGATATATGCGACCCTTCATCAGGAATTACCCCATCTGGATGTGTTTATTTAACATTAGTTTGCCCCGATGATGGGTACTGGTGCACCAGTGACGAGTGTCAGAATAGTGGTCCCCAGATGTGTCCATATCCAATTCAAGCAGGAACATGTCTGATAAACAGGCAGTGTTATCGAGCAGGGGATGTTAATCCAGATGCACCATGTCTTGTTTGTGACCCTGCAAGAAGTCAAACTGAGTGGAGCATTGCAAGTAATACATGCTACATTTCAAGTAGATGCTATAACAATAATGATAGAAATCCCTCCAATGAGTGTGAAGCCTGCATTTCGTCCAGTTCTCAGACATCATGGACTCCTTTAAATAGCACACCTCCCGGCACAGTTTACCCCTGTGCATCAGATTGGGGAATGTGCTTTTCAGGAGTATGTTGTATGGTGCGCAGACCTCAGTGCAGTGATGGGCTGGATAATAATGGAAATGATATTGCTGATTGGCCGGATGACCCGGGATGCACGGGACCGCTTGATAATACTGAATCCGATATTTTGCCATTTTTGCCTCAATGTAATGACAGAAGGGATAACGATGGTGATACTCTAATTGATATGCGTGACCCGGGCTGTCATTCTACTGTTGACAACTATGAAGGAGAGCCTCACCCCGCGTGTAATGATGGTGTTGATAATGATGGAGATGGACTAGCAGATTTTCCAGATGACCCCGGCTGCGATTCTCTTTCTGATAGGGATGAATCTGGAGGGGATGTCTGTCATCAATGCAGTGATTCTCTGGATAATGAGAGGGATGGATTATCGGATTTCCCGAATGATACGGGGTGTTCTTCAAGAAACGATAATGATGAGTGGAATCCAGGTTTTGGTTCCTTCCCTGAATGCAGTGATGGGCGGGATAACGATGGCGATACTCTTGTAGATTTCCCTGATGACCCTCAGTGCTTTTCACGAACAGATACAACGGAAAGTAGCACAACGATTGCCCCTCCTGCAGAATGCAGAGATGGATTTGATAACGACGGAGATGGGCTCATTGATGCTCTCGACCCTGATTGTACTTCTACTCAGGATAACTTCGAAGGGAGTCTCAGACCTCAATGTGGTGATGGTTTCGATAATGACTGGGATGGAACCATTGACTATCCGAATGATAGAATGTGTTTCAATGCCTCAGATGTTTCTGAAAGGCTTTGATTTTCTTACAACTACATAAAAGCAGGTAGGTTTTTTTAACGCATCGCAGGAATAAGATAGTTTTCATAAAAGATAGACTTAGTATGTTATTTAAACTAATCATGCAATTAAATTTTTCCATAATTTTACTAACTACCGTAATTTCAACGGGATGTCTGAATCGAGGCAGTGATGGTGAAAGCGATGCTATAGGTGACAATCAATTTACTGAGTTAGATTATGAAAATGTAGATGGATATGGTGAAGAGGATGAAGAAGTGGAATGGGGAGAGGTGCAGGAAAACGAGTGTGATAATTTGTATGATGACGATGGTGATACTCTAATTGATTGCAATGACTCAGATTGTTCTTCTTCTCCAGCTTGTATGGAAATAATTTGCATTTTTGATTCAGATTGTCCCGATGGGTACCTGTGTGTATGTGACAGATGTGTAAACCAGATGCTTGTCTGGCCAAATATCCAGAGCTCTGCTAATTCAGACAGATGGCTTGTTGAACATCATGACGAGATTCTGCAGATTCGTCCAAAAGTTATGCTTCTTAATTTTGTTAATTCAAAAACAAATGACCAGATGCTTATTCACGCACAGAAAGTAGTGGATGCGATGAAAGAAGCGAGCAGGTGGCACGGCTATAAAGAAAACAGGTCATGCCCTTTTCTTTTCTATCAATTATCGTACGCTATTGATTTGCGTGACAACCCTCCCCCTCCTGACTGGCATTATAGAAACAGTACTCTGTATCCACGGGAAAATCCTCAAACTGGTTTATGGGGATTTGATTATGAAACTCTTTTTACCACAGAATTTTCTTCCCATTATGGGGTAGTAAATCCAGATGCTCCGGATAAATTTCTCGACCTCTGTGAACTTTTTAGCAGGGGGTATGTCAATGAAGTGTGGATTTATATGGATGCAGATGTTCCTGATGCAGGTGCCGCAGAAATACTGGAACTAAAACCATACTACGATGAAAATTTTGTAAGAATTATGAGTCGTGAAATGAACAGGTGTGCTGGAAATGGTTGCTTTGATGTAGATGATGAAATTCCAACTCATTGCACCAATACAATCAGGATTGCAGCATTTAATAATACTCGTGGCGCAGGTTGTTTTCTTGAAAGTCTTTCTCACGGTTTTGAATCAATTGGAGCATGGAATCCCGACATATTACCCTATCTTTCGAAGAATTTCATTCCATTTGCAAATTACAGGCTGAATGAAAGATATGGGATTCCTTTTGACAGCTGGTATTCCTGCCCTTATGATACCACATGTTATTATTTTCCTTCCGAGACTTCTATAGAATATAACATCAATGGACAGACAGGAACGATTGACCCATATGACCCAGTATGTGGAAATGTGCATTTTCCTCCAAATGCTCGAAAACATTACGATCTTGAAAGCCCCTATACAGTGCAAACAACATGTGAAGGTTTTGGACTTGGTGAAGGAGTTAATGGAAAGGATAAATTGTATCCATTTACAAGCCAGAATTTTACGCAATACTGGGGTCTTGCTCCAGATTGCATGGGACCTTTTCTCATCTGGTGGAGACAAAATTTCCCGTCAAGAGGTGGGATTGTAAAAGATGTAGATGGAAAGCTAATGAAAAATTGGTGGCCTTTCATTTATTATTAAATAAATTTATGAACGAATAAAAATCTTTTGGTATTTTCGGATAAAACTTTCATTTCAGTGTGTATTTAAAAATAGCCTTGTAGTATTTTTGAGACGCAGGAAAAGTTTCCTTTTTGAGTAATTGCATAATGCATTTATGAGCAGTATCAGGCATGGATGGGTCGAAACCAAGAGCATCTAATTCACCTGATGGTTTGAATAGATAGGTTACCATAACAGATCCAGAAGCATTGCTTTTTCTCAGGCAATCAAAAATTTGAGTTTTATATTTTTTAATAACAGATTTTGCTTCTACTACGGGGTCGACTGCTTGCTGAGCTTCACTTTCTTTTTCCTCTTCCACAACTGTAGACTGGTCTATTTTTGTTTCTTTCCCTTTGCCTGCAATTTCCTGTGGAGTCTTTGTAACTTCTTTTTTCTCTATTTTTGCCTTTTCCTTTTCTTCAGCCTTTTTTGCTTCTTCCTCTTTCTTTTTCTTTTCTTTCTCTTCTTGCTCCTTTAGTTTTGCGAGTTTCCTTTCTTCAATTTTAGCCTTCATTTCCTCTTCTTTGCGTTTTGCTTCCTCCATAACTTTAAGTTTATTTGCTTTCATTTTAGCCTGAATCATTTCTTTCTTCAGAGTTTTTATAGCCTCTTTTTTCTTAAGGAGTTCATCATTAATTTCTTTTATTTCCTTCTTTTTTGATGCCATTTCTTCTTCAAGAGATTTTATTTCTTTTTCTTTTTCAGCCGCTAATTCAAGATATTTACTTGATTCTTCAGGAGTAGCACTCTTTTTTTCTTCCTGTGCGGGAGCCTTTTTTTCTTCCACTTTACTTTCTTTTTCAGGCTTACCTCCTGTAATCACACCTTTCTTTTCCTCCTTCTTTTCTTCTTTAATAGCCTCCTCTTTTTTTTCTGTTTCGCCAGCGGTTTCCTTTTGTACAGTAGCCTGTCCTGTTTCTGATGTTTTCGCTTTCCCCTGTTTCTCAGAAGATTTTGGCTCCGAAGATGCTTTGCCTGTCTCTTCAACTTTTTTCATTACTAAAACCTTCTCAGTAGAAGGCATTGCTTCTCCTTGAGGTGGTTCATAATTTATTGCTACTGCTTTTGTTTTGACTGCAATTTTCATTGATGGGGTTTGAGTGCTATCAGCTCCAAACTCCGAAGGTTTAGTTCTCATTTTTGACTGAGCGTGCTCCACTTTCATAATTGCATTAGCCCCCATTTCTCCTGCTTTTTGTCTCAAAAGTTTTGTATTACAACCCTCAAGAGCAAGAATAATAAAGTTGCTTTTTTCTTCCTGTCTTGTGAAGCGGTGAACAAGATTGCAAATTTCTCCTCTATTTATATCCCCATTTTCCGCAAGCAGTTCGAGCATAGTCAAATCCGACACATCTGACATTTCAGGGTGTTCTTTTCGTAATCTACCTACTACCTCAAGAGATTTCTGTTCCAGGGATGGATCAGTTGGGCTACACTTAATTTCATCCTCGATAAATATTTCTCCAACCTCAAGAAAACTCCCTTTCCCGGGAATTGTCTCAAAAACAACAACTTTTGATGGCTCCACCTGGGGAAAATGAGAAGTTTCCATCTTTGGGACATAAGTCACCTTTGGACCTGCGCACGACATAAAGAACATCAAAGAAGAAATAAAAATTATTTTTTTCCTCATGTTTTTCCTCCTTTTAAACTACCATGAGAGTTTTTATTTTCTATTTTGTCTTTACTTTGAAAGTATTTTTCTTTGCAAAATTCCAAATTCTCATATAATTTACACTAAAATGTTAACAAATTAAAGATACCTCTCAACTAAATATCATCTGATATAACCACAAATTTTTATAGTATTTTAATTTAATAATCAAACTCAAATTAATTTTTAATATCAAGTTTTTCATCTACAAGGTTTTTATGTCTTTTTAAGTACAAGGATTGAAGCAATTTCAATTGCTTTTATCATGCTTGATGCATCAGCACTTTGCAAGTTTGCAATATCAAATGCTGTTCCATGGGAGGGAGTTGTTCGAATAAATGGAAGACCGAGTGTCAAACCCGCCCAGACATTTTGAACCATCGATTTTACTGCTATCATTGCCTGGTCATGGAACATCGCAATTACCCCATCAATTTCTCTTAGATTCACCTTACGCATCAATCCATCTGCTCCTTCGGGTCCTATCAGTTTGACTTTTTTTCCCCATTTCGTTCTTGTAAGTTGTCTTTTTGATTTTTCAACTCCAATAGCAATTATTTCACTTTCCTCTTTTCCAAACATGCCCCCGTCTGAAGCGTGTGGATTAAGGGAACATATACCCACTTTTGGTTTTTTGACCCCAAAATTCCGTACCAGTGATGTACATAACAGAGTCACTCCTTTTGCAATCTTCTCCGCTGTCAAGGAAGAAGGAACCAATCTGAGAGGTATATGTCTTGTAATTGTTGAGATTAAAATTGGACGACCCTTTTTTAATATATCGTGAGTGTGGGTTATAAAGGTCATTAAAACCCTATCTGAGGGGATGCCTGCAAATGAAGCAAGATATTCAGTATGCCCCTGGAATTTTTCTACTCTATTTGCCCACTCCTTGCTTACAGGAGGAGTTACAAGAGCATCAGCGTACCCCTTCATTACACACAGCAGAGCAGATTTGAGCGATTCCAGAGACATAGCACCGCTTTCTTCTGTAGGTTTTCCCTTTTTCCATGTTGGACGAATTCTTTGTCCTGTATCTATTATAAAAATCTTTCCTGCAGGTTTATTTCTTTCTTTCGGAACTTTTATCTGCTCGATTCCTTCCAATAATTGAATTTCAATATTTTTATTTTTTTTCTCAGATTTCCACCTTCTCCAGTCTGTTTCATGGGCAAAAATGAGGAAAGAACACAGATTACCTTTTGAAAGATATTCCACTGCTTTGAAGGAAATTTCTGGACCTATACCTGCAGGGTCTCCACTCGATATTGCAATGAGAGGGATGAACTTTTTTGTTTTTTTATGCATTTCATTTTTTTGATTAATTATTAACTATGTATTACAATTTTAGACATGGTTCAAAAGGTAAGGGCAAACGGTCGTTCGCCCCTACAAAAGTATTAGGGGGTGGCAAAGGTCCACCATTTTTGTAGGGGCGTGATTTAACACCCAATTTTTGAACCATGCCCGATTTTAATAATATTGTTACACTATTTTTAGTTAATATAAAAGGGGGCTAACAATTTGAAATGAAGATTCATGCAGAATCACAGGACACAAAAAACGGAATTTTTTTTGAAATTAATAGGGATTCTTTTTATTTTATATTCGTTTATTCAGTTACCGCTTATATTTTTTGGTGATAATTACTATCCTAAAATAAGGAGGCTTAAAGAACAATTAAGTAAAATAGATGAGCAGAATGAAAAACTCCGATGGCAGATAGAGGAAGAGAAAAAACAAATCATAAATTTGCGAGAAGACACTGGTGCTATAAAAAATATGATTCGCAGAGATTTTGACTTTATTGAGGCAGAAGAAGTGGTATTTATGGTGGATTAAGAATATTACCTTATTTTCTGCATTCCGACTTGTGGAGTAGTGATTTCGACAGCAATTCCGTTCTGGAAACGAATGGTGTACGGTTTAACTCCACTCCAGTAGGTCCAGATGTCCATTGAAGTATCCGGAGTTTTATGTTGTGGTGGAAAACCGAGTGCTCTTATTACCTGTGCTTTCGTCATACCCTGAAACACTTTCCCTGCATAGACTGCAGAGCGTATATTCGGTTCAAAAGTGTCCACTATTTGTTTTGGGTCTTCTTTTACGAACCACACCTGAAGAAGTGATACGATTGGTACCCTTGCATACCTTTTCATCCATGTATATCTTAACCCACTCTGAAGATTGGTAAAAACTACTGCGGTATCTGTCAGATTTTCAATTCTTACCTGTGTCCCGAGTGGTATGAATTTTCCCGGGTACTGGTAATTTGCGTCGTGAAAAGCAGGAGAAGGAGCGTACATATTACAGCAAAGGTAGAATATTTGACCTACATAGGTAGGAGCGTAAGGATTTAAAGGAGCGCCTCCGCATGAATTATACAGGACAAACATAGCAAAGGCGAACAAGGTCAGAAATTTCCTATTTCTCATTTTCTCCGTCATGATTTTTACCTCCATCTTTAACTTTTACTTTTACCACCATGGAACTTTTTTCCATACCGAGTGTGGAAATTATTTTAATTGCATGTTCTCTGCTTTTTGCAATACAAATTAAAGCCCCTCCTCCTCCCCCTCCAGTCAGTTTAACTCCAGGCGAACCTGCTTTAATGGCTCTATTCCTTATAGATTCGAGGATAGAATTACTAACTCCGAGATCTCGTAAAAGTAAATGGTTCTGGTTCATCAAACCTGCTATTTCCTCTATTGAACCTGTTTCTATGGCGTTTATTGCTTTTAGAGTTAAGTTTCCTATTTCATCGAGTATTTTGTTTGTTACAGGCTCCCTTTCGAGTTTTTCCCTGACCATTTCTACCATTGATTTCGTGGCGGGAGATGTCCCGGAAAGGAGTATTAAAAAATGAAGAGCCTTTTTCGGTTTTAATGGTTGAATTGGTCCACCTTTGTAGTACAGGATAGGTCCACTTCCTGATGCCAGGGTAACATCTATTCCTGAGGGGTTTCCATGAAAAACTTTCTCCATAATTCCAGCTAACCGGGTAACATCATCCACAGTGTAATTTCCCTGAGTTGCCTTCAATATAGCTATTGACATTGCAACTGAAAAAGCTGCAGATGAGCCAAGTCCCTGACCTGAAGGGAGATGTGAGTGAACATCGCAAATCCATTCTTCTAAATTAAGACCTGCATGACGGGCGGCAAGCTCAAATGCCTCTACACCTTTTTCATCGAGAGCATGAAAACCATTTTCATCTTTTCTCGATTTTCGCCTCAGCGTAACTCTTGTGCCTCTGTCAATATGACAACCTATAGCAGGTTTTCCATAAACTACTGCATGTTCTCCAAAAAGGATGAATTTTCCAAAACCTTTGCCCGAAAATTTCTCCATGTTATTTTTTCAAAATATATATCTTTTATTTGTTATCATATAAACAGTTGAAAAATTTTTTTCTAAGATTATTTATAGATTTTGCTACATAAAAGGTTAAGAAATTGAATAAAAAACAAAAGAATCAAAAAAAATTAAAGCAAGATAAAATTATTATAGAAACTCCAACGGAGCAGCTTATCGAAATGCTGGGAAATCCCTCTCTTTCGAAAAGTGAAATTAAGCAGATAAAGCGAGAATTACACCGGAGGAAATCAAAGGGAGAAAAATTTTCTATTCCGTCCATTACTGAAAAGGATTCGAGGGAAGAGAAAAGTGCAGAAAAAGAAGGGGTTATAAAATGCTGGATGACTTCTCATATTCTTGGTTATCCGGGTCAAATTATTGGTTTTGGTGTTTTAAAAGAAGGGTATGTTAGAGTGGTTATTATTCATTATTCTTTAGAACCTAAAAAATATTTTTATGGATTTTATCTTGAAAACATCACATTTAACGAATGCAAAGCGCTATTTGAGACTCTTTCTTCTCGAACTTATGCACAAATGGCTCAAATATCAACTTCATTCTGTCTTAAAAGGATTAAGAATATTCTCACGGAAATTGATGAAACCCAGCGCGAGTGGAATAATGATGCTACAACCGCTATTAAGTTGATAGAGGATTGTTATAAATCTTATGTAGAATTATCTCAGGATGAGGAAGTTTTAGAAAAAATTTTACCTTCACCTGAAATTAAAGCCCGAATTTTTTCTGATAGCAGTTCCTTAAGAAAGGCAAGGATTTTTAGAGACTGGGTTCCCCCAAAAAATGAAAGTAAGGCTATTATTGAAAGAGTCAATTCTGTTGTTAAAGGAGTTATAATCAGTGACTATGAAACAAAGAAACAATCCATGAAGGTAATCATTGATTCTGCTGTTGATTCCTATTTTGATTCCACAAGACGGAAATCTGTTGCTGATTCTCTGATAGAGAATGCTTATATAGCGAAAATTTGTCGAGATATGGTTTTTGCTCAGGAATGCTCCGCCCTAGCAGAATTAATTATGGATTTCTCAATTCCTTCAAGAGAAATTGGTTTTCTCGTTGAATGCATGAAGGGTGACATTGTAGTCAGAAAGGAAAAAGATGCTCTATTTGTTTTACAAAAAGAATCGGGTTTGGTTGTTCCAGGTCCATCTTTGTTTTCTTTTCAGAATGAATATGGAGAAAATTGGGACGAAGAACTTTTTGATGAAGAATTTGAAGACGATGACGAGTATGAAGATGAAGAGGAAGACGAAGAGCAAGGAAAATTGATAATTCCTTAAGTTACTTTTTTCGTTTAGAGTAAATTATTTTATCGCAAAGTCAATTTCAGGGCAGGTTGAAGCAAAATCAGGACTGAGATAGGGGGACATTCCTTCCTCATTTTCAATATAATATCTGAAGAAGGCAGTCGTGAAAGTATTTGTAATCTCAAAGGCTCGGTCGAGGTCAATATAAACTGAAGGGTCACACATTTGGGCGAGTTCGGGTATAAGAATACTTCCTGGAATTCTGCATATATCGGTAAAACTCATGTGTCCTGCTCCTTCAATTTCAATCTTATAGGCAGGAGAAGGCAAAGCATTATATATTGGTCTTATTTCATCTTCGAGAGTGCACCATTCATCCAGTGTTCCACCGAAAATCATTACAGGAACATCAACATTAGCAAGTCCATCGTCATAAAATGCCTGATAACCCCCTGGAGCAAGGGGGACTGCTGCTTTTACTATCCACATTGTTGGTGGACGGGAAACTATTTCACCGGCAGGCCAGACATTTATATAATTACAGAAAGTAGAATCAATTTCACCACTTGCGCACCTTTCTTTAGCATTATCAACATTGATGGTAGCACCTGCTATCATTAATGTTGTGTATCCTCCAAAAGAATGACCAAGCATCCCCACAGCCGATTCATCAACTTTGCCATAGAATATATCGGATGGATTTCTATTGAGTGCTACAACTTTATCGTATGTAAATGCTATATCATAAGGTCTTTCAAGTGCTATTCGGGCAATTTCCTCGTCTGAAGGATTATCAAAAAGAGTATTTCCCGGGTGGTTTGGTGCTGCAACGATAAAACCGTGGCTTGCAAGGTGCTCTGTAAGAGTAAAAGACTGGAAATTGATTCCTTTGTTACCGTGTGAAAATAGTATTATTGGATGAGGGGCGGGGTATGGGTCAACTGGTTGATTTTCGTAGGCATTTCCCTGAAGTATCCACATATATTTATAAGGCTGAGTTCCGGGAGGAGGAGCGAGAGCAGGATACCAGATCATGATATCAAGCCATTTTGAATAGTCTGAAAAATATTCTCTGAGGGTTCTTACTCCAGCATAAAATGGACCGCGCAAATTTGGAGGATAAACAAAAGTGGAATTTTCATCTTCCTGTGTATCTAAAATATCTGATTCTAAATCGAGTAAATCCTGTTCATTTTCACCAGAAATTTCATCCGGGTAAAAATCAACTGAATTTTCCGTTTCGTTTAAATCAAAAAGACCATCAAAACCTTCTTCTATGTTTTCTCTAATATTTTCGTCTTCATCTTCAGCATTGGTAGTTGATTTTCCACAATCACATCCTCCAGTAATTAAAATAACACTCAAAACGATTCTGAAAATTCTTTTCACATTTATAAATATACCTTCAATTTTATAAACAAACAATTTGTTTTTATAATAAATTAAAAGGGTAAGAACTTTCTGATTCTTCTCGTCCAGTGCACCATATTTTTTGTCAGAATTGCTATGTCAAATATTCGTGAGGAAACCATTTTGAAAAATTCACCAGCAATCAGTTCCGGAACAAGACCTGTTTTTATCCTTTTTTCATATTTTTCTGCAGACTGTGCAGCACTTGCTTTTCCTGACAGGTGAAGTGCTATTGATTCCCCTGCCTCAATTCCTGAAAAGAGAGCCTGCCTTATTCCTTCCCCTGTAGCGGGATTTACGAGAGCACCTGCTTCTCCGATGACAAGTAGCCCAGGTCTTGCAATGTCCCTTGGGTCGAATGTTGTATATATTGCAGAACCTTCCAGTGAAGTGAGTCTGTTGGCTGATGAAATTCTGTCTCCAAGATACCTTCTTGCAAAATTTTTGAATGCCCATAGAGGTTTTAGTTGCCCCGTTCTGTTATTTTCGAAACAAATTCCAATATTTGCAGTATTTCCTCCTTCAGGAAAAACCCAGCCGTAAAAGGGGGCGATTTCTCTGTCAAAATACATTTCTATAGTCGAAGGTTCTATGCTTAAATTTTCGTACTCAACAATAATTGATTTCAGGACACTAAAGTTTTGCTTTTTACCTTTTGCTATTAAACCGCTTCTGCTTCCCGTAGCAATTACTGTCCATATTGCTTCTATGGATGTACCTTTATCGGTAACCACTCCTTCAGGACATTCTTCGTTACCTAAAAAAGACACAACCTTTTGCCCTGTTATAACTTCTATTCCCAGACTTTTGGTGTACTCAAAAAGAAGATGGTCGAATTTACTTCGTGGCAATACATGAGCTTTTGTTACTCCACCAATATGGAGTTCTTTACCAGACGGAGTAATTGCTCGCAGAGCGGTTACCACATTGGCTTGAGGTAAAACTCTATCCCTGACACCTATAGCGTCAAGATAATTTTCAGTTCCCGGACCGAGACCTCCTGCGCATGGTTTTCTTCTTGGAAAGACTGCTTTATCAATTAGAGTAATTTCTCCAATGCCAAGTCTTGCAAGTGTGCAGGCACATGCACAACCTGCCGGCCCTGCCCCAACAATTACAACTTTTTTTCTTTTCCTCATCCCTTTTTAACTGCACGGAACTTTTTATTAATTATTAAAAAGAGGATTAAAATTCAATAACATCTTTTCAAAATCTACAGTCAACAAAATCAATCAATTTTTCGATAACATTTTTAATGAACGAAAATTTCGGAAAGACCTATTATGTTGCAGTTTCTTCAAAGGGTGGGAAAAGGATTTTTGCCTGTGATTATCATGGAGATGTTATCCTGACAAGGGCAGGAAAAGCAATTAGAGCATCATGGTTTGATATTCCCTATTATTGCAGAGACTTTGCCTATGTGGAACTTGGCAATTTTTCGCTTGGACCTGATAGAATAGAGGGGGTTTTAACCATTTTTCCGAAAATGCAGGAGGATAGAAAAAGAACAAAGAAAGTTTTAGAAAAGATAATGAAAAGATTTTTTTTGATATGGGCAAAGAAAGTGAGGACATTCAGCATTTCTTCTCAAATACCCATTCTCAACGAAAAATGGTATTCAAAACCCCTTCAACAACCTTAAATTATGTTTTTGTGTTCACTCAACTACCTTCTTATCCATGGTTATTTGAGAGAAGTCGAAGGACGATTTCACTCAGCCACAACTTGCTGTCTTATGCAAGTGCACCTGGATACTCGAATCTTTTGCTACTTTTAAGATTGCTTGAAGGTTTTGGGTGGAGAGAATTACTTTGAATGGCTGGAAATTCTGAAGGATTAACACCTGCCGGACGAAAACTCTGCTGTTTTCTAAAAAATGGAAGTGGAATGTAGGGAAGAAAACCAATTATTCTTTTCAATTCTTTTACAGGTTTTTCGAAAATTGTTTTTTTAGCACCATCCTGAAGTATACTCCCTATCATGGCACCAAGTCCTCTTTTTATCGTTTTTCCGTAATCCTCCCAGAATTTTCCTGAGTGAATTTCTCCAAGAAGGTCGCCATATATTCTTCTCATATCCCTTTCGAATTCTGGAGAAATTTTCACTGCTCTTTTTGCCCATTCATGGCAATAGAGGCACTTTTCGCAATCTACATCCTGACACCCCTGTTTGAGGAATCTATCTAAAAATCCGTCAAGAGCCCGATTGTCAATATATACTTCATTTTCCCCTTCTCTCGGGTAGAGTAAACTCGCTCTCTTTCCAAGTTCCATTACCTTCACAAATTTTAACATATTAATACTGCGTGGTTTGAAAAAGTATTTGAGAAGTCTCCTCATTGAAAAAGCGTCATACTCCCGCTTTGAAAATTTCTCTATTGGGTAAGCATGATTTTGAACAAGGTCGAGGAGATTGCCATCATAATGCTCCTCGGCATACGCTTTTACCCTGTCAAGAAGAACACCTGTAGGGCAGTTTCTTTCGACAATTTTAAAATTTGTGTATCCAATATCCATATAATAATGGAGGTCTTCCGGTCTAATCCAGTTTGCCCTTAAATAATTCACAGGTTCTGTTAGCCTATAGTTCATGCAGAATACAGAACAATAATCGAGGGGAAATCCACCAGATGATTTTTGCGAAGCATGATTTAAGCATTCTGAATGAGTTCCGGCTATTGCGCAGTCCTGCCTGCATGAGTTGTTTACAATGAGTTGAAGTTCGCACGATGTCGCTGCACTTCTCATCGCTTCAAGTATCCTGAATTCGCGGTAGATATTAACTTCAGAAATAACAATATAATCTGCACCATTATCCTGCCAGAATCGAACTTTTCTCGGGTTATCAGTGAACCTGTGTGAACTTATTCTTACTTTGAAATGAGGGTATCTTGCTTTTATAAATTTAAGGAAGTGAAGTGTTGCTACGGTAATTGTGTCAACACCTATATCAGTTAACCAGTCGAGTGTTGCTTCAAGGTCCCTCTGCCCCTTTTTCGTAAACTCAACATTTCCCATACATGAAGCATTGAGCAGGTAGTCAAATTCTATACCCTTTAAATGACATAATTTCACATACTCTTTCACTTCTTTCTTCCCAACTTCTGGAAGATAAAAGGATGGTCTTCCCCCTCCAAAGGTATCGGTAGTAACCTTCCCAAAAACTTCATAAACAGGATAATCCTTTATTCCCTCAATTAAAAGAGGGTCAAAATTGCACGCAACGCTTAGTTTCATCTTATTCATGATTCTACTCCTGTTTCAAAAATCTCTTCAATTTTTCTCTCCCGCTTTCCTGTCGGTGCTGTTAATGAAACAATTGATTTTAATGGCGGTAATAACCCCCTTGAACGAAGATTTTCAATCATTTCACCGAATTGGGCTATCGAAAGTTGCTGTGAGCTGTCAGAAAGAGCAACTTCCGGGCATGGATGAACCTCAACCATTATCCCGTCCGCCCCAGCAGCAAGAGCAGCAGCTGCAAGGGAGCATAGTATATCTCTGCGTCCTGCTGCGTGGCTTATATCAACAAACACAGGGAGTTTTGTCATTGTTTTTAGTACAGGGACGGAAGAAATGTCTAAAGTATTGCGAGTTTCCCGTGTAAATGTTCGTACTCCCCTGTCACAGAGAATTATTCTTCTCTCGCCTTCAAGAGCAATGTATTCTGCACTCCAGAGGAGTTCGTCAAGTGTGGCACTCAGCCCCCTCTTTAGAAAAACTGGCTTTCCGGCTCTCCCAACTTCTCGCAAGAGGTCGTAATTATACATATTTCTTGCCCCTATCTGCAAAATGTCACTCCATAAGGCAACTTTTTCGACCATTCTCGTATCCATGACCTCTGTTATAACAGCCATGGAATACCTTCTTGCTGCTTCGTGCAAAATCCTGAGCCCTTCAACACCGAGACCCTGAAAAGAATACGGGGATGTTCTTGGTTTGAATGCACCTCCCCTTAAAATTTTGATTCCAATTTCAGAAAGTCCTTTTGCTGCTTTATCCATCTGCTCTTCGCTTTCAACTGCACAGGGTCCTGCAATGACAATCTTCTCTTTTCCTATCCGTGCCAGACCGACATCGAAGAATGATTTTACAGAATCACTCTTTATTGAAACTATCATCTGGTCTCTTGTTTCACTTTCCATGTGACCTAAAGATGCCCTGAAAATCTCCTTGAAAATTCGAACTAAAAAAGCATTGTCGAATGGTCCTGTATTTTTTTCTACGATTTCCTGAAGCATTTGCTGTTCTCGCTCAGGGTCGTGAAGTGGTAAACCGAGCTGCTGTTTTATTGTTTTTATTTTTTCCGCTATTTTTGCTCTTTCGTTCAAATTCCTCAGGATTTCAAGGTTTATACCTTCCACCTTTCGTCGTAATTCCTCGAGTTTCTTTTTTGTTGTACTCATTTCAAACACCTCTCACCGTTAATATTTTGCAGTTCTGCAGTTTCACTGTTGCAATGCTCATGCCTCAAATATTTTTTGCTCAACTTCTTAAATCATGCCCTTTTCACCATCATTTTTTTGAGAATTTTGGTTTTTTTTCCTTTCTGCGCCCTTTTTCATTATTAAAAATCAATCTGATTTGTTGGCATGGTTCAAAAAATTGGGCTTGATAAATCAAGCCCCTACAAAAAATGGTGGTTTTTTGCCACTTTTTAATACTTTTGTAGGGGCGAACGGCCGTTCGGCCCTACCTTTTGAACCATGCCGATTTGTTTAAATGATGTGTAAAAACGCACAGTTACCTTTATAGAATGTGTAAAATCGAACTGTAAAAGATGAAAAATGAAGTTAAATTTTTTGATTGGTGCTTATCTTAAGCCTTTTTCGAAAATAGGCTTGAAATCACACCTTTCCAAAATAAATTTTGTTCCTGCTCCCGTTTTCACGACGGTAAACCCTTTTCCTGTCCCCGCCTTCGCAGGGATAGACTACAGCAGGAATCCATATACGAAATGTCATTCCTGCGAAAGCAGGAATCCATAAATTTAGATTGTCCGTGACAATAAAAATAACTAAGTTAATTAAAACGCAATTAAAAATTGTTGAATAAATAATTGTTATAAATTATATTAAACCAAAGTTTGCTTGTTTACCATGAAAATGACACATAAACCGCCATGGATTCCCGCCTTCACGGGAATGACAGAGGAAGGTCATTTAGATTTCTACTTCCATGAGGATAAGAAGTCATTCCTGCGGAAGCAGGAATCTATAAACTATAATTTTCATTCGTGGGGTTGGGCAAAATTGCCCATGAATGTTTAATTTGTATTGCTAAAGTTTAATTTACTGTTCCATCAGGCATGGGGATTGCAAAGAAGGGAAGAACGGGTCAGGAGGTTACGAAGATGAATGACATTTCAAAAAATAGCAGGAACAAAAATATAGGTATTCAAGCACTATCTGTTTATGTTCCTCATTATGCTTTAAGCCACAAAGATTTAGCTTATCGTACCGGGCAGGATCCGGAAAAGTTCACAAGCGGACTTGGTTGCAATAAAATGGCTGTTCCTCACCCAACTGAAGATGTGGTGACAATGGCAGCAGAGGCGGGTGAAACTTTGATGGAAAGATGGCATGTTGACCCGGATGAAATAGGAATGTTGATTGTAGCGACGGAATCTGGAGTTGACTGGGCTAAGCCAGTTGCAGCATACATTCATCATTTACTCGGAATTTCACATAATTGTACGGTTTTTGATGTACAGCATGCCTGTTTTGGAGCAAGTGCTGCGCTTTCAGTGTCTGTTTCATGGATTTTAAGCGGTATAAATGAAGGTAAGAAGGCTCTTGTGATTGCTTCCGACATAGCAAAGTATGAAATGGGTTCTCCGGGTGAACCAACACAGGGTGCTGGAGCAGTAGCAATGCTTGTAGGGGAAGGGGAGAGTAGGATACTTGAACCTGATTTTAGCCTGAGGGCAATTTATGCAAAAAATGTGATGGATTTCTGGAGACCTGGCTTTTGTAATACCGCTGTGGTTAATGGTAAATATTCAGTAGAATGTTACCTGAAAGCTCTCTCTGAGACCTACACAGTCTTTCGTAAGAAAGGGGGTGAAAGTTATACTGAGATGCGATACCTTCTCTTCCACCTCCCATTTCCTAAAATGGCAATGAAGGCACTTACCGCCCTTGTTGAAACAGAAGCTAAAATAAGTGGAAAAAACTATTCCGAAACACATATTGAGGATGTTTATCATGAAAAAGTTCTTCCCGGTACTTTGGGAGCAAAGGAAGTGGGAAATATTTATTGTGGTTCCCTTTATCTGTCACTTGCCTCCCTGCTTGAATCCGAAGGTAGTGCGTGTGAAGGACAGAAAGTCGGAATGTTCTCCTATGGGTCAGGGTCATGCGCCGAGTTCTTTTCAGGACGCATAGGGAAAGACAGAAAGATATGGGAAGGGAAAATAAATCTTATATCCGGCCTTGCCAGGCGAGAGATGATTGATTATGAAACTTATGTCGAATTTCGCAAATCCGCTTCTAATATTAACTCAAACGATTCTTTCCAGATAGGAGTGGTTCCAATGGGGGATAAAGTACCTCCTCATGCAAGGCATCTTTTCTTGGGATACAGAAATTTTAAACGAATTTACATTTCAGGTTCTTCATCGAAAGTTAGAATTGCAGAGAGAATCAGTAGTGGCGTTCAATCGCCATCCTGATAACAGTTTTTAATAAATCTGCCTTTTCCCCAAAAGATGAAAGTTCTTCGTATGCTTTCTTTTCGAGGTCCATTGCATAAGTGCGGGACTTTTCGAGACCGAGAAAATCAACGAATGTCTTTTTCCCCCTGCGGGCGTCACTCCCTGCATTCTTTCCAAGCTGGGCATCAGTTGAAGTGGCATCAAGATAATCGTCTATGATTTGAAATGCAAGCCCTGTCATAGAACCGCAATTTCTTAGGTGAGTTAATTGAGAAGAATCGGCACCTCCTATAAGTCCCCCTATGACAAAACACGATTCAAGGAGTGCTCCTGTTTTCAATTCGTGGATTTTTTTTATATCAAATTCTATGACCCCTCCCTTTGATGCAAATTCTTCAGGTCTTTCTGCCATTATGTCGAGAATCTGTCCCCCTACCATTCCACGAGCTCCCGCTGATGAGGATAAATTTTCAATGATTTTACATCCAAGTTGAGGAAATTTTTCGTATTCTCTCGCTATAATACCGAATGCTTCAGTTAGAAGAGCATCCCCTGCAAGTATCGCAGTCGCTTCCCCAAAAGCAACATGACAGGTTGGAACCCCTCTGCGAAGTGTGTCGTTATCCATTGCTGGAAGGTCGTCATGTATCAAAGAGTAAGTATGAATCATTTCAATCGCACATGCTGCAGGAAGGGCATCAGGTTCATTACCACCAAATATTTCTCTTGAAGATAAAACGATTATTGGTCGCAACCTTTTACCACCTGAAAGAAGGGAGTGAGATATTGCTCTTTTAAGAAATTCTGGACAATCAATCTTTTCAACTGTTCTTTCAAGATAGGAATTTACTAACTTTTTAAAATCTATAATTTTTTCTTCATGGTTCATATCAATTTTTTACCATTAAAATACGCACCATTGTGCTCCTATGTGTAATTCCTGCCTCTACCTTCACAGGGGTAAACCTTGTTCCTGCGGAAGCAGGAACCTATTGCGGAAGCAAGAACCTATTCCTGCATCACAAATCCATTCCTCCTCCCCGTCATTTCTGCGAAAGCAGGAATCCATAGTCATTACAAAATTCATACCATATTCTTACACATTAAAAAATATAAAACTCTTATTTAATGGCATGGGAGTTGCTCAAAACAAATTGAAACAAGAATTTTTAGTATGAGAATAACAAGTAAACCATAATGGATTTCCGCATGCGAGGGAATGACAGAGGAAGGTTATTTAAATTCTTACTTTTGCAATTTTTATTTACGGGGGGTGGGCAAAATTGCCTATGAGCGTTTGCCATGATTCCATGGAATTTTAGTAAATGCTTCCCCAAAGCAGGGGGATGGTCGCTTGAAGAAAGTGACAGGTTTTGCCTGCGATGTGCGATTTCGCACTATGAAAATTTTCCAGTAATAGCAGGAATTTTTGACGAAGGAGCAAGAAAAACACTTGCAGCAGTTTATTCATTTGCTCGTTTTGCTGACGATTTTGCTGACGAACCTGAATTTGAAGGGGTGAGGCTTCACCTTCTTGATGACTGGGAAAATCAACTTGAAAAGTGTATTGATGGTAACTCCTCCAATCATCCTGTGTTTATAAGTTTGAAAACTGCTATTGAAAGGCACAGAATTGACCCGCAACTCCTGCGCATGCTTTTAAGTGCCTTCAAACAGGATTGCACAAAAAATAGATATGAAACAATGGAAGAGGTTCTGGATTACTGCAGGAGAAGTGCAAATCCGGTAGGCAGAATAGTTTTGAGAGTTTTTAACAGGGACACACCCGAAAATCTCATCTTCTCAGATTGGACATGCACATCACTTCAACTTATCAATTTCTGGCAGGATATTAGCGTTGATAGAAAACGAAACAGGCTATACATTCCGAGGGAGATTTCATCAAAATATGGTGTAGATTCCGAATCAATTGTTGAGGGGAAGGTGGGGATAGGATTTCAAAAACTCATGGAGGAACTGGTTTCTTTCACAGGGCAGCTCATGAGGCGGGCAGAACCCCTTCCAGAACTTGTTGGTTTTCCGTGGGATTTTTACCTTCGAGCAGTTCAAAAAGGGGGGCTAAAGGTTTTACGCAAAGTTAAAGCGATGGGGGTAAGAATTTTGAATGAGCGCCCTTCGCTATCAATTTTTAACATGGGAGCGATATTTATTGCTGGTGCGACCGATAGTCTTGCAAGAGTGGCTTATGAGAAGGGTTCAAGAAGTGCGGGAAAACTCATGAACAAACTTGAAAAATTGTAAAGTTCATTTAAAAATGGAAAATAATAGTGAAAGAGTTTTTTCAGTTAAATCGCAGGTAGATGATGTGATTAGAAGGGCGAATTCAAATTTTCATACCGCATTTTATTTTCTCCCTCCTGAAAAAAGGAGAGCAGTCCAGGTTTTTTATGCATTTTGCAGAGAAGTTGACGATGCAGTTGATATGAATTTTCCTGATAATGGTAATGGACCATCAAAAATAATTAATTTCTGGCGGAATGAAATTGAAAGAGTAAGGAAAGGGGAGAAAACTTTCACACCTCTTGGTGAAGAAATTAAAGAAGTGATTCACATTTTTGGAGGAAATCTCCTTAATTATTTTGAACTCATACTCGATGGGGTGGAGATGGATGTTTTTAAAAGGCGCTACCACAATTTCGATGAACTTTACGAATATTGTTACAGAGTTGCTTCATCAGTTGGCTTTTTTTGCGTTGAGTTGTTCGGGATGAGAAGCAAAAGTGCTATGAGATATGCTGAACTAACAGGTGTTGCAGTGCAACTAACGAATATTTTAAGAGATATCAAAGAAGATTTTCAAAGGGGAAGGGTCTATATTCCGCTTGAGGATATGAATGCATTTGGGGTCAGCGAAAAGGATTTTGCAGAAACCAAAGGGTCAGAAAAATTAAAAAAACTCCTTGATTTTGAAGCGGTAAAAGCAAAAACACTTTTTGAAATGGGGAGAGCAAGCCTCAAGAGGGATGAGGTTGCAAAACTCTATTTCTGCCATCTTCTCTCCGGAACTTATGAATCACTTCTCGATAAACTCAGGAAGGGAAACTTTTACCTTGACGGAAAAAAGATTAAAGTTTCGACTTTTGAAAAACTCGTAGGTGCAATGAAAACCATAAAGTGGTGGTGGCCGGAGTGGGTCTTTAGATGATGAAGGCATAGGAAATAACACAGAAAAAAGAAAAAATGAATCGTGCTGTAATAATCGGAGGGGGACTTGCAGGTTTAACTGCTGGAGTTGAGATTGCAAGCAGGGGTGGTAATGTAACAATTATAGAAGCAAAGCAGGTGGCGGGAGGAAGGGCGAAATCGCCTGTTTCAAAGCAGGGGAAAATGGAACTCGACTGGGGTCAGCACCTTTTTATGGGGTGCTATACAAATACATTTCGTCTTCTCGATATCCTTGGAACAAAGAATCATCTTAAACCTGTAATAGGAAAAATTGAAATTAAAGGCAGGGGAGGATTATCGGGAAAACTACCACTTTTTCCGCTCCCTTTTCCTTTGAATCTTGCATCTTCCTTTCCAGCCCTTTCACACATTTCAATTCCTGAAAGGGTTAAAATTATTGAAGTTATTGTGAATGTTGTTGGGGTAAAAGAAAAAAAACTTCGCAGTCTCGATAAAATTTCTGCTCTGAAGTGGCTTGAAAGTTTGAATCAGAGTAAGGATGTAATAAGAAAATTCTGGAGGATACTTGTTGTATCAGCGCTTAATGAAGAGCCAGAAAATGTTTCTGCTTACCTGTTTGCAAAGGTTTTGAAACTTGCATTTTTTTCAGGGGGAAATTCGTCACTTCCTTATCTTCCTGATATAAGTCTAGGAAAACTCATCATTCAACCTGCTATAAAGTTTATAAGAGAAAGGGGTGGTGAAATTATATCAGGGCAGAGGGGAGTAGATTTTTTAATAAGAAATGGAAAGGCAAAAGGGGTTATTTTGAAAGATGGGAGGGAAATTGAAGGGGACATAGTTATTTGTGCAATTCCTCCCCATGAACTTGTCCCGCTCCTTTTAAAAACGAGGTGGGAAGAAGCTCATCATCTGGTAGAGAGCATTTCTACCTTTCGATATTCTCCAATTTTAACCCTTTTTCTTCGCACAAAAAGCAAACTAATAGATTCCCCTTATGCTGGTATTATTGATGGTAACTTTCACTGGATTTTCGACAGGACAAAAATTTCGAATAATGGTAGGGAAAAATGCTCAGAATTTTTCGATTACTCTTTTGTCCTTTCGTCGGCTAAGGAATTTTCTGGTTTAAGGAAAGAAGAAATACTAAAGATGTGCCATGAAGACATTGAAAATATTTATCCCGGGAAGGGGGGATTTGAAGAGATTGAAACTGTGATTATAAAAGAAACAAAAGCAACCCCTGTATTTTCCCCTGGTTCTGACTCTTTGCGCCCAAATCCTGAAAAGCTTCTGCCAAGAGGTATTTTGCTTGCAGGTGACTGGGTTTCTACAGGTCTTCCAGCAACAATTGAAAGCGCAGTAACCTCTGGCTTTCACTCCGCCCACCTCGCAATTTAAATAAAACCATAGTTTTTGCTCCCATTTTCATAAGTGTAAATTACAGTGCGAATCTCCTATATGTCATTCCTGCGAAACCAGGAATCCATTTCTACAGCAGGAATCCATAAATTTATATTTTCCTGGACAGAAGTGTTCATTTTTGAATTTTTTTATTGAATAAGAAAATTTTTTTGGTATTATATATTATGATTTAATAGATAAGAAAGGATTTAAAAATGGTACTGAGTGCTGAAGATTATGAACAAATAATAAGAATAGTGGATAAGAGAGTCGAAGAAATCAGAGTTACAAGGGAGGATTTCTCTGCTCTAAAGGAGGTTGTTTACCAATCAAACGAGTTACTGAAAAGCGTCATAGAAAAAGTTGGACAACTCGCAGAGGCTCAGAAAAGAACTGAGGAAAAGGTTGAGCAATTGGCGGAGGCGCAGAAGAGGACCGAAAATAGGCTCGATAGTCTAACTGGTAAAGTAGAACAATTGGCGGAGGCGCAGATAAGGACCGAAAACAGACTTGACGCTCTTACTGGCAAAGTAGAACAACTGGCAGAGGCTCAGAAAAGAACTGAGGAAAAGGTTGAGCAATTGGCGGAGGCGCAGAGGAGGACCGAAAATAGGCTCGATAGTCTAACTGGTAAAGTAGAACAATTGGCGGAGGCTCAGATAAGGACCGAAAATAGGCTCGATAGTTTAACTGGCAAGGTTGAACAACTGGCGGAGGCGCAGAAGAGGACCGAAAATAGGCTCGACGCTCTCACTGGCAAAGTAGAAGAACTTGCGAAATCCCAGGATGAATTAGCGAAAGCTCAGAAGAGGACAGAAGAAAGACTTGACGCTCTCGCTGGCAAAGTGCAACAACTTGCGGAATCCCAGGATGAGTTAGCCAAAGCACAGAAAAAGACGGAGGAGGCACTTCAAAATCTTGCGAAACAGGTTGGAAGACTCAGCGATACGATTGGATATGGTCTCGAAGATGTTGCTCATGTGGTTGCACCTGGTTACCTTGAAAGGCATTTTGGTATCCAGATGGGGGAATTTGAAAGGAGATTCTTTAAAATAAATGGTAAGGAATTTGAAATAAACTTTTATGCGGAGGGGAAAAGAAATGGGGAGAAAATAATTATCCTGGGTGAAGCAAAAAGCAGGATTTATAGTAGAGAAGTCGAAAACTTCGAGAAAATAGCATCTAAAGTTTCATCACAGATTGATGGTAATATTTTCAAATTTATGTTTGGTTATTTGATTCATCCATCAGCAAACGATTCCGCCCAAAAATACAATATAACCCTGATAGCTTCCTATCAAAGGTAATTTTGGCATGCTTCAAAAAATGGTGCTTCATGACCTCTCCCCCTCGACCACCCGCACGACTACGCCCACCACCTCCTCCTTTCAGTTTGGGCTTGATAAATCAAGCCCCTACGAAAAATTATGAATTTTTACCACCTTTTTACCAATTTTTGTGATAATTAATCTCGTGCTTTTTAAATTTTGAACCATGCCATAGTTTTATCCTCTTTTACTTACAACCAACTGACCTGAAATAGATTTTTTTGGTACTGTTTTCATTATCAAGATGCCACCATACAACAGCGAATTTATCGTCGTCACCAAGAGATACAATCGATGGATCCTGCCCTTCCCCCAAATTTATTTCATCGCTTGCTATTTTTAAATCTTTAGAAAACCTTTTAAAAAAGATTTCCTTTTTCCCATTCCTCTGGTCTGTCCATGCAACACCAATTGTTTTATCTCTCCATACAGCTGATGGTATCGATGCTCCAATTTAAGATGTTATTCTGATGGTATTAGCAGCGAATCTTTCTTGAGATTCGAATTTACTAAAATCGAGCATAACAGCGTAGATTTCTCTCTCATTTCCGAATCAGGAGAGAAAAGTTTTTAAAAATTATAGCATAGCCCAAAATTCAAAAGAGTGTGAATGAATTATTTTATAAAAGGACAATAATCCATCGTTTTGTCGTTATAAACCATGCCAAAAATTTAAAAGCAAGGTATCGAACTGACAAGGTTTTGTCCCTTTTCTCCTCACGCATCTAAGAGTATAGAAATAAAATGCTTGAGAATGATTTGTAAGAATCATCCTCCCATATGAGTTGAAATTTCAATACCAAAAGTGCGTGCAAGTGAGTATGCAGATTCTTCGACAGAAGGGCTAATTATGAGCATTTCCACTTTTTGTCCCGTTATCTTCTCATAAAAATCACCTTTACGCTTGAAAATAGAAACATCTGCTATTGAAGTGTGTGACTTGATTTCAATTAAAAGTGTGCTACTATCGTGGATAACGACATCAAGTTCAATTGAAGAAGGATGACCAAAGACCACTCCATCGTTATCGAAAGACACCCATTTTTCTACTTTTGCTCCAAAACGAGGAACGAGGATTCTTCTGATACCATCTCTAAATGAAGATTCTGACTTAAAACCCCAGCGAGCCCCCATCGCATCTATATGTAAAAATGCTTCCTCAATTCTCCTTCCTTGTTCTTCAATTCTTTTTCCTTGTTCTTCGATTCTAAGTGCCAGTTCTCCAATTCTTTTCCCCTGCTCTTCGATTCTAAGTACCAGTTCTCCAATTCTTTTTCCTTGCTCTTCGATTCTTTTCCCCTGCTCCTCGATTCTAAGTGCCAGTTCTTCAATTCTTTTCCCCTGCTCTTCAATCTTTTCACCTTGATTCTTTACCGCTAATAAAAGCCCCTCGATGATTTCTGAATGCTTGTCAAGACGCTTGTTTATTTCGACGATGTCTCTTCTAATTTCTGCTACATCACCCCTGAGTTCGACGATATCTTTTCTAACCTGGGTAATATCCGCTTTTGTCGCAACTCCGTTACCGAGAATAACAACAAGTTCATCCCTTGCTTTCTTATCTTTTCTAAGTTCGTTAAGGAAATTATTAATGTCTATTTTCTTTTCTCTTCCGACTACCATAAAATTCACTATATCATATTTTCCCCAATAAGCAATTATTTTTTTAAAGTAAACGGAAGAAAGAGAAATAAAAAATGTCATTTAAGACAATGAACTGGTTCGGAATGAAAGTGAAAGAATATCTTACGGACAATGAGTAAATTGGAAAAGATAAGCCGAAACTGGCTTTCAATATATGAAAAAATTAGCGATGAAGAATCAATAAAAGATAAACTTCAGAATGAAATCTCGGACCTTGATTATCAAATAAGCTTAATTTATCGCGATCTATTTTTTGAAATTTTATTTAAATTTCTATTTGAAATTTGTTTTAATTGTTTATAATATAATTATAATACATAATAATAAAGAATGGGTAACCATAAAAATGGGAAAGCCAAAAAAAGAATGCGTATCAGATAAACTCGTTAAACCAGATAAATTCGTGGGGGAAGTATAAAATGCCAGTAACCTGCCCATATTGCAATGGTAATCATTCTGACGAGACATTGGTTTGCCCTGTGACTGGAAAGGAACTCAGCCAGTCGCTCAGATTTGTAGGGAAGAAGATAGGAAAATATGAAATAATCAGGCTAATAGGAGAGGGGGGGATGGGTGCTGTATTTGAGGCAAGGCACACCGAGATTCGCAGAAGGGTAGCAATTAAACTTCTAAATCCAGCCCTTGCTCACGACTTAGAGGCTCTTGCAAGGTTTACCAGAGAGGCAAGAGCGACTGGGGAAATCGGGCATGAGAATATAATCGAAATATACGATATAGGAAAAGACCCTGAAACAGGAGCGACTTATTTAGTTCTTGAGCTTTTAAAGGGAAGGACGCTTCAGAATATGATAGATGAGAGGTGTGGTCTCCCCATAAATGAGGTTGTTGATATAATGCTACAGGTTCTTTCTGCACTTCATGCATCTCACTTGCTTGGGATAGTGCACAGGGATTTGAAACCTGACAACATTTTTCTGACGACGATTGCAGGCAGGAAAAACTGGGTGAAAGTTCTGGATTTCGGGATAGCAAAGATTAAGGAAAGTGGAGAGGGGCACAAATTAACAAGGACAGGACAGATAATTGGGACTCCATATTATATGGCACCTGAACAGATAAAGGGAGGGGGGAATGTCGACCATAGAAGTGACATTTACTCCTGTGGTGTAATTCTTTATCAGTGCCTGACAGGAAAACTCCCTTTTACAGCCCCAACGCTTCAGGGTCTTATATATTCAATTCTTAGTGATGAACCCGAAGACCCGAGAGTTCATCGTCCTGGAATTCCTGATGAACTTGTTTCAATAGTTCTAAAAGCGATGTCAAAAGATCCTGCAATGCGTTATCAAAGTGCAGCTGAAATGGCGACCGCTCTGGAAAAATTCGGTTCTGGGATGATGGAGGTTCAAACGGAGTTATCGAAGGTTGATGAACTCGCTAAGACTATGCGAGCAAAAATCGAGGGCGAAAAGACTATAGATAAGACCACATCAAAGGAGCAAAAAGAGCAAGCCCTTACTGAACTTGATTGGAAGACATCGAAATCCTGGAAAAAAATCAAAAATTTAACTTTGGGCATAGTAATTGTAGTAATTATTCTTTTAGTGGGGTCAGGTTTAGGGATTTTCTTTTTCAAGGGAAAGTTATCTGGCAAGAAAGAGGTTGTGGAAACTACAAAAAATAC
>Ga0078972_1000651_pt1 | contig 142145 bp, 142 predicted proteins | sample YelNatPaOPGAMG01_FD_67568 | JGI IMG/M metagenome (GOLD analysis project Ga0078972, IMG submission 67568) | Hot spring thermophilic microbial communities from Obsidian Pool, Yellowstone National Park, USA - OP-RAMG-01 (SPADES assembly) (version 2) | ecosystem: Environmental > Aquatic > Thermal... | reverse complement strand
TAATCTCGGATAATAACTTGGGCCGTCACCGGGAGGCCGTGGAAGCCTGCCGGGAGGCCCTGCGTCTCAAGCCGGATGATGCCTTGGCCTGGGTTGGACTAGGAGTTGCCTATTTCATCTCCGGCAACCGGAGCGCCGCCCTGGAGGCGGTGAAGGAGTTGCGGCGTTATGACCCGCAAAAGGCGGATAAGCTGTTCAATATGATTATGAAGCCCTAGGGCGGGGCGGCTTCCCGGGGCCCATCCTTTGGAGCACTTGGGTGGGGCCGGAAGGGAGAGGCCCCTTTGGACCGCAGTGGCCAAGGCTGCCGCATAATCTCGGTGTACCTGAGCTTAATTTAAAGGGGGTATATTTATGAAATCTTTCAACATCTTATCTATTTTATGCCTCTTATTCCTTTTACCAGTTACATGCTATTCTGGTTCTGTTGATGTTTCAGGATATACAGATAAGGGGGTGTATGTTTATGGTGAGCTTGATGTCAATCCGGATGGTTCGGTTGAAGGATATGTTTATACTCCCAGAGGCAAATCTCTTTATGTCGAGGGTGAAATTGAAAGAGGTGGAACCGTAGAAATTGAACACGACGACTCTGGGGGTGGTGGTTATGAACTTGACATTGATTAAATTTATAATTTTCTGTAGTTGTTGGCTTATCTTACCTTGAGAAGGGTTTCCTGGGGAAAATCCTTTTTGCGCCCAAATTGGGCATTAATTTTAAAGATAGGAGGAGGAGATGAGAAAGACTGCAATCCTGATAATTTTTGTTTTCCTAGTCTGCGTCTTGGCCGCCGGCACGGCAAGGGTCATGGCACAGGAACGGATAACACCTCTTGAGGCCAAGGATTATGTGGGCAAAAAGGTAACCGTTTGTGGCCTGGTGGCTAGTGCCAAGTTTGCTGATATGAGTAAGGGACGCCCAACTTTCTTAAACCTTGACCGTCCGTATCCAAACCAGATCTTCACCGTGGTGATATGGGGAAAAGACAGGGATAAATTTGGTACACCTCCCGAACAAACCTATCGCGGCAAAAAGATTTGCGTAACAGGGACCGTTAGCATTTTCAGGAATACGCCTCAAATAGTTGTCAGCGACCCATCCCAGATAAGTATAAAGGATTAACTATCTTTCCTAAAAAAGTTTCGCTTGCTCAAGACAATGGCTAGGAAACCCTTCTGGAAAAACTAAAAGGTGTTCTGGAAAAGATTCTTAAAGCCCCTGGCCGTGGTGGGCCTTACCTTAATACATGTTTCCCTTGCCTACCCTTGGGGAGATAAGGGACACGAGATAATTGCTTACATTGCACAAAAGCACTTAACTGAACAGGCACGGGAACAGGTCCAGGGTCTTCTTAAAGACTCCTCATTCGTAGAGGCGGGGATCTGGCCGGACCACGAAGGGCGAAAGATTCCGGACATGAACCCCTTCCATTACGTGAATTTCCCTGAAGATGCCACAACCTACGACCGCAGCCGAGATTGCCCTGATGGCAATTGTGTTATAGAGGCGATCTCTTGGTATCAACGGGTCATGGTGGATAAGGAGGCCCCGCTAAATGTAAGAAGAATCGCCCTGCGATATGTGATCCATCTGATTGGCGATATCCATCAGCCGCTCCATGCAGGATATCGGAAAGACCGAGGTGGAAACGACATTTATGTCAGCTTTCGAGGGAGAGAAATGAGCCTGCATAAACTCTGGGATAGCGGTCTGTTGGAGTCTGAGGAAAGTTCAGCGGCTAAAATCGCAAACCGGATAAATACCCGGCTGACTTCGAAGGAGTTAAGGGAATGGCAAGGAGGCTCCCCGGCCTTGTGGGCGCTGGAATCCTTTGAGTTTGCGCGCACTTGCGCTTACAGGGTCCCTGAGACAGGTAAAATCACAGAAGAATACTCCAGACGGGCAATGTCGGTAATTGAAGAGAGACTGGCCCAAGCTGGGATTCGCCTGGCCTGGATACTGAATCAGGCGTTTAAATAGGTTTTATGAGTAACCAAAGCGGAACCTGATCAACCGGCGCCTGCTTGGTTCCAGAGCCTCCAGAGCTAGGGGCAGCAGGGCCGGGAGGCGGTGCATACCCCATTCCCAGCGGGCCACGGTCAGGGGTCTCACCCCCAATGCCCGGGCCAGCTTGCTTTGGCTCATGCCCCGCTCCAGACGCCAGCTTTTGAATACATGGGAAGTCACGCCTTTGTTTATATACGAAACGTAACCGGGCGGACTGGGGTCCTTGGACCGTGACTGCGTAAGAATCTGCGAGGCAAGGGGGTGGTCTGTCAAAAATCTGGGGTAATTTTTTGATTTTCAGGGAAACTTATGCTATCAGGTGGTCATATGGGGATTCTGGTTCACCAATGCCGACCGTCAGGGATTCTGCCCAAGCAAAGAGACATAGAAAACCCTTTTTTGGCCGCGGCGGCCAAGCCTGCCGCATAATGTCGGATGAATTCTGGTTACTCAAACTCAGCCCCCCGCCTGCTTTTGGTGGATGACGAGTACCATATTCGCATGGTGGGCAGGGAGCTTTTAACGATCCTGGGATTTCAGGTGGAATTGGCGGCCGATGGAGCTGAAGCTCTTAAGGTCCTGAATGAGAGCGCTCTTCCTGATCTGGTTTTTCTCGACTTCAATCTTCCGGATTTTACCGGTCCGGAACTGGTCCGCCTTCTCAAACAGAGATATCCGGGCCTTAGGATCCTGGTGGCTTCGGGATACTTTTCCCCCCGGGACCTGGCGGAACTGGAGGAAGCCGGGGCCGACGGTACGATTACCAAACCCTTTCGTCTTTCAGAGCTCAGCGACCGGATCGAAGTGGTTTTCCAAAAAACTATCGATCCGCCAAATTAGATGATCACCCCGAATTTTTTGCGGGCTTGGGCCGGATCTTAGGGTGAGGGCCGGGAGGAAGCCGGGTGGGACATCCAGAGGCAAGGGTACGCTGGCCTCCGCCTCTTAAGCCAGGGGATGCGATAGCCTTGGTGGCCCCCGCCAGTCCCATTTCCCGGGAATCCTGGGAGAAAGGGGTAAGCCTCCTTAAAGATTGGGGCTTTCGGGTAATTTGGGGCCCCGAGATCTTCAAGCCCTGCACCTGGGGGGCTGAAAATGACCGGAAGCGGGCTCGACTCTTCCAGGAGGCCTGGGGCCATCCCGAGGCCAAAGCGGTCTTGGGGGTACGGGGGGGTTACGGCTCGCTGAAAATCCTACCCTATTTGGATCTGCATCTTTTGGCCCGACACCCGAAGCGCCTGGTGGGGTTCAGCGACCTTACCAATCTCCTGCTAATCCTACAAAAACGCCTTCGGTGGGTTACTTTCCACGGCCCCACCCTGGCCCAACTGCCGGAAGTAACTTCCGAGGCCCGGGAATCCTGGCGAAAATGGCTTACTACTCCAGGTCCAAGTCCGGAAACCATTACGGGGCTTGTGGAACTTCATCCCGGGGTGGCGGAAGGAACCCTGGTGGGCGGGAACCTTACCACTATCTGCCATCTGCTGGGCACCCCTTACGCCCCCCGATGGCGGGGTTCCCTTCTATTCCTGGAGGATCACAATGAGGCCCTTTACCGTCTGGACCGTCTGGCCCATCACCTAATGTTTTCCGGAATCCTGCAAGGAGTACGGGGCATACTGCTGGGTTCCTTCACCGGAGAGGTGTCCTCCAGGCACGCCCACGAGGTCCTGGGTTTGGCTTTCGCACCCCTTGGGGTGCCGGTGGCTGCGGGGCTGCCGGTGGGACACCAGCCGGCAAACCACACCCTGCCTTTAGGGGCCAGGGTTCGATTAGATACCGCCCGCGGTACCCTCAGTTTCCTTGCTTGAGAAATTCCTCACCCGCATTGTTCCTAAGGATAAATTACCCCTGAGAAGGGATCTGACAGTCAGCGATTCAAGCCCGGGGGCCGGGGGCAAACCTTTGGCTCCCATTGACGCCTGACGCCCTTGGCCGTGGGGAGAGCAAACGAGGCTGACGCTTTGGCCAGCCTCATCATTCAGGCATTGATAACTAAGGAAAAAGAGGGGATCAGGCGGCCCGGGCTATCAGAGCCCGTTGTATTTCCTCGGGAATGCGGGAAAGGGGCAGGACCTTTTGCACCGCCCCGCGTTTGATGGCCTCTTTGGGCATGCCAAACACCACGCAGGAACTCTCGTCCTGAGCAATGGTGTAAGCCCCCCTTTCTTTCATGGCCAGCAAGCCCTCGGCGCCGTCAGCGCCCATGCCGGTGAGAATAACGCCGACGGCATTGGGGCCGGCAGTCAAGGCCGCGGAATTGAAAAGCACATCCACACTGGGCCTCTGGTGGTGCACCGGGGGACCATTTTTCACCTGCACATAATACCGGGCGCCGCTGCGCTTCAGCAGCATATGGAAATTTCCCGGGGCCAACAGGACCCGGCCGGTGACCACTGAGTCCCCGTCTTCCGCTTCCTTCACCTCCATGGCACAAAGCTGGTTGAGACGCTCCGCAAAACTGGTGGTGAATTTGGGGGGCATATGCTGCACAATGACGGTGCCCGGAGTATTCTGGGGAAGACGTATAAGGATTTCCTTAATGGCTTCCGTACCGCCGGTGGAGGCCCCAATGGCAATGATCTTCTCCGAAGTTACGGCCAGAGGGGTGAGTCGGCTGGGCGGAGTTGGTGGTGAATCCTCTGAAGTCCGTCGAGGGCTGAACCGCACATGGGCTGCCACCCGGATTTTCTGGACCAGCTCCGCCCCCAAATCCCCCACTGAGAAGGACCCGCCAGGTTTGGCCAGCACCTCCACTGCCCCCAACTCCAACGCCTGAAGGGCCAGAGCCCCCCCTTTGGGGGTGAGGGAACTTACGATAATAACGGGCAGGGGGTGATAATGCATCAGTTTTTTAAGGAAGGTGAGCCCGTCCATCCGGGGCATTTCCACGTCCAGGGTGATGACGTCGGGGCGGTTATGGACAATTTTGTCCCGGGCCACATAGGGATCGGGGGCGGTGCCCACCACTTCCAGGTCAGGCTCCCTTGAGAGAACCTCCGTGATTATTTTCCGCACGATGGCGGAGTCATCTACGACCAGTACCCTGATTTTCCCCATTGCTCGGATATGCCTCAGGACAAATGCGGAGAACCAAGAATGTAGTGAAATTACTAGGTGTTTTTTTCCAGAAAAACCTCCAGCCCTTCATCTTCCACGGCCATCAGCAGGTGCTGGGCATTTTCCCGCCAGGTCTGATCCTCCAGATTCAATTGCACCACATGGGGGGGCATCAGGTGGAACTCCTGGGGGGCCTGCTCCCGGGAAAGAAAGGCCCCCGCTATCATATTGGCTGCTTCCTTGACCACATCCTGAAGTTTTTCCAGGGGAAGTTCATCCTTTTCGAGGCCGAGGAAGTTGGTCGCCATTTCCCGGGCCAAAGTCAGGGACACGGTCAGGCCCACCCGGAATTTTTTGGGGCCCGCCACCGGGACCCAGGCCCGCAGACCCGGGCCATGAAAAAACTGGGCGCTCTCCTCCAGGCTCTCCGGGAAGAGGAAAAACATGGTTTCCAGGACCTCAAAAGTCGCAGCCTTCAAGTTCTCGATCATGGGGCACCCAAGCCTCTCCCAGGATGGATTGCAACTTGCGTTTGATTTCTTCGGGTCGAAAAGGTTTGCGGATATAACCCTGAACTCCCTTCTCAAGGAGGGGTGCCAGGATTTCCTGACGGCCTTCGGTGGTTATGAGAACCACGGGGATATTTTCCCAGAGATGGTTCTGCCTTATGGCGTTGACCAAGGCAATCCCGTCCATTTCTGGCATATGAATATCTGAGAGAACCAAGTCGATCCACTCGTTCTCCAGGATCTCCAGGGCTTCCCGGCCGTTGGCCCCTTCGTGGCACTCCCCCAGGTCAAACCCGGAGATGGTGAGCACCTTGCGGATTAAGGCGCGCATGGTGGCGGAGTCATCCACGATGAGCACATTGTACGCCATCTTGATTCCCCATGAGTCCGAAAAGGATTTGGGCCTCCTGCCAATTGCTGCCGAATTTCAGGAGGATTCTTTCCAGGTCCCGTTCCCGCAGCTGGAAATGCCGCAGCACCTCCGGGTAGCCCTGGTAGGCCAGACCGTCCACTCCCAGGTCCTGGCCAAACATGAGCACCAGAAGGTCGGCCAGATACACCAGCAACACCAAGTCATCTGCAAAGGCTTCGGGGCGATCCAAATGATGGAGGCTGATCACAATGCGCAGGCGGTCAGGAAAGTCCCAGAGCCGGGCCATTTCCCCTCCCAGTTCGGCATGGTCTATGCCCAGGACCATTTTTTCCGCCATCTGGAAGGACAAGTTCTGGCTTTCCACCGCCTCGATGATTTGGGTGAATTTCTGATCCACATAAAGACTTAAAACCACCTTGCCGATGTCATGCAACAAGCCTGCGGTAAAGGTGGTGGCCTGTTCCGCTAGCGAGAGCTCCTTGGCCAGCAAGTCGGCCATGATGGCACAGCTAACCGAGTGCCGCCAGAGTCCCAGACGCTCCGTGAAGTAGCCCGGGGTGGGGCGGCAGAACACCCGGGTAGCGCCACTGGCGATGATGATTTTCAAAAGCTCCTGGGTCCCCAGCAGAAGCAGGGCCTGGTGAAGGGAATGAATCTCCCGGCGCAGTCCAAAATAGGCGGAATTGCTGATGCGCAAAATGTTGGCGGTGATCGCCGGATCAAACTTGACGATGTCCACCAATTCCTGGATGCTGACTTCCGGCTGGTTGAGAAGCAGCAGTGCCCGTTGGGCCACCAGAGGGAAGGGCGGCAGGGTCTTCAGGGATTTCAGGACTTGGGGTATGAGGCTCATCTTTCCCGCCTCTTACAATGGTTTGGTATTCTGGCCCATAATCTTAACCCAGACATTACCGGTGGCGATTTCCAGAAACAGGGTGCGGGCCTTGTTGCCCCCCACATCCTCTTGATCAATGAGGACATTGTTCTTCAGGAATATCTTGCGCAGGGCTGCATAGTTCCGCCGCCCGATCTGGAAGTGCTCCTGGTTCCCCAGAACCTGGCTGCCCCCCGCCACCTTCACCAAGAGTCTTGATTTCTGGGCCCCCAGCCGGTAGCATTCCCGGAACAGCCGAGGGATGCCGGTATCAGCAAACATAAAGGGGTTTTCCTGCCCCTTCACCGGATCCAGACTGGAATCTGGCAGCATGTAATGCAGGATACCTCCCACCCGGCTCACCGGGTCATAGATGGCCACCCCGATACAGGAGCCCAGGGCATGAGTAACCAGCACGTCCTCAGGCTGGTTACTGACCTTCATGTCGGCCACTCCCACCACGATTTGCATCCCCCAGCCCCCTATTTCCGGTAAATGGTCGGCCTGAGGTAATGGAAACCATTTTGGTGGCCGCAAAGGCTCTCAGAATGACCAATGAATAAATACCCTCCGGGTTTCAGACAGCGGTAAAACTTTTTCACGAGTTCCGCCTGGGTCTGCTTGGAAAAATAAATCATCACATTCCGGCAGAAGATGAGGTCCAGCTCTTCCCCAAAGGGCAAGGGGTCCATAAGGTTCAAGCGGAAAAACTCCACAAACTGGCGCACTTCAGGTTTAACCCGCACCAAACCTTCACATTTCCCCACACCCCGCTGACAAAAGCGTCTACGGTAGTCCTCGGGGAGGGGCTCCACCCTGGAGAAGGGGTACACCCCCCGGCGTGCCTGCTCCAGAACCTGGGTATTTATATCCGAGGCCAGGATCTTCAGCCGGGACAGGTCCTGGTCCTCAAGGACATCAAGGCACACCATGGCCAGGGTGTAAGGCTCCTCACCGCTGGAGCAGCCGGCACTCCAGATGGTCCGCTGCACCGGCCCCCGGCTCCGCCAGGTGGGAAGGATTTCCCGGGCCAGATACTCGAAGTGTCCCGGTTCCCGCCAAAACGAGGTCTGGTTGGTGGAAATGGCGTCCAGCAGGTGTACCAGCTCCAGCCCGCTTTGATCTTGCAGCACCTTCTGATAGTAATCCCGGAAACTGCTGATCCCCCGCTGCCTTAGAATTTTCATGAGGCGGCCCCGCACCAGCTCCTTTTTCTGGGGGGTCAAGTGGATGCCGGCATGCTGGTGCACCAGCTGGCAGAAGCTGAAAAACTCGGCATCTGACAGTTGGGGGCCTTCAAGGATGACCCCGGCGGTTAGCTCTCCCGATAGTGGTTTGACCTTTTGGGCGGTGTTCGCCCCATTTCTGGCCACTCCCAATCCTCCCACCTCAGGTTTCCAGAGTTTCCAGGACCGCCAGCTCCTCGGAATTCAGCACCCGGTCAATGTCCAAAAGGATTTTGATGTTGCCCCGGGCCTTGGCGATGCCCAGGATATAACGGACATTGACCTGAGAGCCCAGGGCCGGGGTGGGCTCAATGTCTTTGCCGCTGACATTCAGGACCTCGGAGACGGCATCCACCACTACCCCCACCTGAACCGGGCCGACCCGGGTCTTGACTTCCACCACGATAATGCAGGTGCGTTCCCCATACTCCTGGGGCGGCAGGCCAAATTTCAGGCGAAGGTCGATTACCGGAATCACCCGCCCCCTCAGGTTGATGACCCCCTTGATGTAAGGCGGCGTCTGGGGAATGGCGGTGATTTCCTGCATGCCGATGATTTCCCGGACCTTGAGGATTTCCAGACCGTAATCCTCCCCGGCCAGGGTGAAGGTAAGGTATTTCCCTTCCAGATTGTGAAGGGTTTGGGCTTCCTGTTCCAAAGACCGGGCTGCGTGACCCATGGTATCTTTCTCCTTAACACCCGCCCCTCCGGGTGAGTTGGGTCATAACTTTCCATCTGCCCCCTTTAGCCGGGGGCCCTGTGAAACATATCGGTGTGACAGTTAAAAATCCTTAAAATTATCTTCCTCCAAAGGGATGATTTGCTCGGGAATGGGGGCCTTGGGAGGGGTAAAGGCCCGCGCCCCCTTAGGGGCTGAAGTCCCAGGGGCAGAGGCGGCCGGCTGGCTTTTCACGGCCAACCTGGAGGCCGTGGCTAGGGGCCGGCCGTTCCCGTTCCCCAGGGATTTGCCTTTAAGCAGGGCCACCAGTTCTGATACCACCCCTTTCATGACCTCGGACTGGGTGGCCAGCTCCTCTGCGGCACTGGCGCTCTCTTCGGCGTTGGCCGCGGTCTGCTGGGTGACGGTGTTCATTTCCGCCACCGCCTTATTGATCTGCTCCACCCCCTGGGCCTGTTCGCCACTGGCCGCGGCAATCTCCGCCACCAGTTCCTTCACCTTGTTGGTGCTGCCCGTCACTTGGCTGAAAGCCTCCGCGGCCTTGGTGACCAGTTCCGAGCCTTCCTTGACCTTGCCCACCGTGTCTTCAATCAGGATGGCGGTATTCTTGGCGGCCTCCGCGGCCCGCATGGCCAAGGCCCGGACTTCGTCGGCCACCACAGCAAACCCGGCCCCCGCCTCCCCGGCCCGGGCCGCCTCCACCGCCGCATTCAGCGCCAACAGGTTGGTCTGAAAGGCGATCTCATCAATGGTCTTGATGATCTTGGCGGTCTCCTGACTGGCAGCAGACACCGCCTTCATGGACTCGATAAGTTGGGCCATGGATTTGTTGGCGTTGTCCACCACCCGGGTGGTCTCCCCCATAAGGGCGTCGGCCTGGCGGGCGTGGTCCGCATTGGCCCGGGTCATGGCGGCCATCTCCTCCAAGGACGAGGAGGTCTCCTGAATGGAGGCCGCCTGCTCGCTGGACCCCTGGGCCAAAGACTGAGCCACCCCGGAGATGCGGGCCGAGGCACTGCCCACCTCCACCGCTGCAGTGGAGAGCCCTTGGGCCATGGTGTTCAAGCGACTAAGCTGCCGCATGGGTAGGACCAAAAGGCCCATTAAGACCAGAATCAGAGGAATGAAGGCCATGATGAAGGTATTCCGCTGGGAGCTGATCTCTTCCTGAACATCGTTGACATAGATGCCGGTGCCCACAATCCAGCCCCAGGGTTCAAAGGCCTGGACATAGGAGATCTTCGGGACTATGCGGTTTTTGTCATCCTTCCATTGCCACATGTACTCTACAAACCCCAGGCCCTTTTCCCGGCATACCCGGGCGAATTCCACAAACAGGGCCTTGCCCTGGGGGTCCTTGAAGTCACTCAGATCCTTGCCGTCCAGGTCCGAGCGGTAGGGATGCATGATCATTTTGGGGCCAAAATCGTTGATCCAGAAATAGTCTTTGTTTTCCGGACCGAAACGCATGCTTTTAATCCGGGTCATGGCCCGCCTCTGGCCCTCCTCCAGGGAAAACTCCCCCTTGTCCACCCGGTCCTGATACTCCTTGAGCAGGTTTATGGCACCTTGCACCAGAGCCTGAACCTGGGTCTTCTTCTCCTTCATAATGGACTCCCGCATGGCGGGCAGCACCCAGAGAAGCTGAAACATGCAAAAGACCAGGATAAAAAGGGCAAACAAGCCTATGATCTTGGCGCGGATGTCAACGGTGACCCATTTCATAACCTGTTCCTTTTCCTTAGTTGGATTTCTTTGAACAGCCTTCCCGACGCCTGGGGGCGGAACCAGGCCCCAGTGGTTTAACGACAAATCGGAACTTCCGCCCTTTAACCCTTAATCTGGGTGGCTGTCTCCCCCAGGGGTATCCCCCTTCTTAGCCTTTTCCCCCTTAAGCCTGCTCCAGCTGGAACAGGCCGGCAATGTCCAGAATCAAGCCCACCCGGCCATCCCCCAGGATGGTGCCCCCGGCCAGGCCCTTCATCTTCTGGAACAAAGGCCCTAGGGACTTGATGACGATTTCCTGTTTTCCCAGAATGTCATCCACCAGAAGGGCCCGCCTCTCCCCCTCATGCTCCACCACCATAACCAGGGCCTCCGAAGGGTGGACGTCCCCGTTTCCCATGCCGAAAAGGCGGTGCAGGCGCATCAGGGGGATAAGATGCTGGCGCACCCGGATGAGTTCGCCCTTGCCCTTGACCGTAAAATAATCCTGGGGGGCGGGCTTCAGGGTTTCCTGCACCCCCACGGTGGGCAGGATGTAGCGCTCCTGCCCCACCCGCACCACCAGACCGTCGATGATGGCCAAGGTCAGGGGCAGCCGCAGATGAAACCGGCTGCCTTCCCCCGGACGGGAGCTGAGGTCGATCTTGCCCCTGAGCCTGGTGATCACTTCCTTCACCACATCCAGGCCCACACCCCGGCCGGAAACCTCGGTAACATTTTGGGCGGTGCTGAAGCCCGGTTCAAAAATGAGCTGGTCGATGCGCTCCGGGCTGAGGTTTTCCCCGGGGGGCACCAGACCCCGCTCCACCGCCCGGGCCAGGATGGCCTCCCGGTTGAGCCCCCGACCGTCGTCTTCGATTTCAATGATGATATCCCCTCCCTGGTGAAAAGCCCTGAGCCACAAGCGACCCACCGGGTGTTTCCCTTGGGCCTTGCGTTCCTCGGGCTTTTCCAGCCCGTGGTCCACGGCATTGCGCACCAGGTGCACCAGGGGATCGTAAAGGGCCTCCACCATGCTCCGGTCAATCTCAGTGTCCTCGCCCTCCAGGTAAAGGTGGACCTGCTTCCCCATCTTGTGGGACAGATCCCGAACCAGGCGGACCATCTTGCGAAAGGCCCCGCTGATGGGCACCATGCGCAAGGACATGGAAATTTTCTGGAGCTCCGAGGTGATCCGGGCCATCTGGGCCAGATCCCGCTCCAGTTTCTGGTCGGCCAGCCCGGCGATGGCCTGGTTTTGCCGGACCTGGCTCTGGACAATGACCAGCTCCCCCATCAGGTCCACCAGGTTGTCCACCTTGGCGATGTCCACCTTGACGGTTTCCGAGATGGAGGCATCGGGCAGGGGCCTCACTTCAGCCGGCCGGAGCCCGGAAGCCGCTCCCTTTTTCTCGCTGTCCTTCCGGGGAGGTTGGGGAGCGGCCTCCGGGGAAGGAGGATCCGCCTCCCGAGGCGGACCGGCCGGGCGGGCCGCATCTTTGTCCCCCGAGGTCTCCGCCTCCTCCTTTTCCCCGCTAGCCGGAGCCGCCGGAGCAGCCTCTGACTCCCCCGTATTGACTTTAGCGATATGGGCTTTGAGGGGTGCAAGATCAAAGACTTTGGGAGCCTTGCCCTCCGCCAGGCTGAGCTGAAGGTCGGCCAGCATTCCCCTGAGCAGATCCACCCCTTCCAGAACCACATCCACCAAGTCCCGGCAAACCCTTACCTGGCCTCCGCGCACCCGCTCCAGGAGCCATTCTACCTCATGGCCCACTTCCTGAATCTGGGTCAGATTAAGAAAGCCGGCCACCCCCTTCAGGGTATGGAAGGGACGGAAAATGGCATTCACCGTCTCCAGGTCATCCGGGTTTTGCTCCAGGTGCACCAAAAGGTTTTCAATGCCCTCCAGGTGGTCCCGGGCTTCGGAAATAAAATTGGCCACCAGCTCCGGGTCTTCAAAGGCCAGGCCCGGATCCGGCTCAGAAGCAGGTCCGGGAGGAGCCGGACCCGGCTCTCCCAGACCAAGCTCCTGCACCAGGCGGCAATAAGCCTCCCAGGCCTCCCCCTGGGGGGGCCACTGGGCTTCCCGGGCCCAGCGCTGAAGCACGGCCACTCCCTGCCCCAGAAGCTCCAGGGCCTTAGCCGTGTCCTCCAGGTTCTGGAGGATCAGCTTCTGCCCCACTTCGGTCATTTGACCTAAAATGGGGGCCAATTCCGGGAGGCGTTCCGCATCCAGCCGGGACTGCAACTCTTCCAAAAGGGACAGAACCGCTCCCTGGCCCTGGACATCATCCGCCTCGAGCATGACCACCCTTAGGGCCAACTGCTCCAACTGTTGCAGCATTTCCTGGATTTCCGGGGAACTTTCCGGCAACGGGCTTCTCCTGGATGAGGTTTTCGGGCGGAAGGTTTAAGCCGCCGCCAGCTTTTTGAAGATAGCTTCGATTTTTTCCTGAAAAACTTCAGCGGTGAAGGGTTTCACCACATAATTATTGACTCCCGCTTTTACCGCCTCCAGGACGTTTTCTTTCATTCCTTCAGCGGTAACCATCAACACCGGTACTTTGGCGGTCTTGGGGTTCTGACGGATCTGCCGCAAAAGGTCAATGCCGGTGAGATTGGGCATATTCCAGTCCGTCACCACCAGACCCACGTCTTCGTTTTTCATCACCTGCAGCGCGGCATGACCGTCTTCCGCTTCGATGATGTGTTCAAACCCGATCTGCTTGAGGATGTTGCGGATTATCTTGCGCATGGTGGCAAAATCGTCCACCACCAGCACCTTCATGCGATAATTGATGAACTTTTCCATAACCCAAGCCTCTCCCTGGGGGCCGTCCCCCCATCCCTGTTATGCCTTTTCGAACCGAATTGGGTTTTTCTTTAATGGAAAATGAACTCCCAGGCCTTGCTTTTATCCCGGGTTTCTCCCACAATGGAATGGATGGAAACTTCCTTAAGAGAAGCCCGTCTGGAGGCTCTCCGGAACCTTTTGGCCCAAGAGAAGCTGGACGGCCTCCTGGTTTCCGGAAGCGACAACCGCCATTATCTCAGCGGCTTCACGGCCCGGGAGGAGATGCTCCACGAATCCTGCGGCTCCCTGTTGATCACCCGGGAAGCGGCCTTCCTGTTCACCGACTTCCGCTATCTGGAGTGGGCCCAAGCCGAAGCCGCCGGCTTCGAGATCCTCCTTTATCAGGGAGGTCTGGGAGCCCTCCTGGCCGAGACCCTTAAAACCCAGAAAGTCCGCCGGCTGGGCTTTGAAAGCGCTTATCTTCCTTACGGACATTACCAACGGCTAACCCAGACGGCTGCGGACGCCGGCCTCACCGTGGAATGGGTGCCCACCGATGGATTGGTGGAGGGCCTCAGGGAGGTCAAGGCTGAGGAAGAACTGGCTGCCATCCGGCGCGCTCTGGAGCTCACCGAAACGGTGTTCGAGGCGGTGGTGGCGAACCTGCGCCCTGGTCTTACGGAACGCCAGGTGGCCTGGGAGATTGAGCGCCGCCTCAGGGAGATGGGGGCGGGGCTGGCCTTTCCTCCCATCGTGGCGGCGGGCCCCAACAGCGCCCGGCCTCATCATCGCCCGGGAGATTATGCCCTTAGGGAAGGAGAGGCCATCATCATCGACATGGGGGCCCGGGTAGACGGCTATTGTGCGGATTTAACCCGCACCCTTATCCTGGGGGAACCTCCCCGCCGCTTTCTGGAGATTTATAGTCTGGTGCGCCAGGCTCAACTTGCCGCCGAGCAGGGTCTCCGGGCCGGTATGGAGAGCCTGGCGGCGGACGCCCTGGCCCGGGAGGTCCTTGCCCAAGCGGGTTATGGGGAAGCCTTCGGCCACTCCCTGGGTCACGGAGTGGGCTTGGCGGTGCACGAGGCTCCCAGCCTGAGCTTCATCAAGGAACGCAGCACCATCCTCAAGGCCGGCAGCGTGGTCACCGTGGAACCGGGAATTTACCTGAGCGGCTGGGGCGGGGTGCGTCTGGAAGATATGGTGGTTATCCGGGAAAATGGTGCAGAAATTTTGAATCGCCTGGGTTTTTACAATTTCTGAGGACCTCCGGTTACCCTTGATCCAAGACGGTCCGGGGGCCATCCCGTGGAGGATTGATGCAAAAAGAGGTGAAATCCCTGACTCCCGAAGTGGAGGCCCATCTCAGGGAGCGACTGGCCCACAACCCTTTTGTCAATTTTCTGGGGGTAAAGGTTCCGGAGCTGGGGGAGGGCTATGCCCGCTTTTCCCTGGAAATCCGTTCCGACTTCCACAATTCCCAGGGCTTTCTCCAGGGTGGGGTGATCGCCGCCCTGGCCGACGAGGCCGTGGCCTATGCCTTGTTTTCCCTGGTGCCGGAGGGGGAGATGATCAGTACCGTGGAAATGAAAATCAACTTCCTGGCCCCGGCCCAACAGGGGGTGATCGAGGCCCAGGCCCACATCCGCAAACGGGGCCGCACCCTCTCTCTGGGGGAAGTGGAGGTGACCCAGGGCCCCCGTCTCCTTGCCAAGGGCTTGTGCACCTATATCCACCTGCCCCCTCCGGACCAGGCGGCGTGAGGCAGGCATGACTGTCTGAAGGGGAGGCCGGGGAGCGGGACTTTCCCTTCTTTTCCCGTTTATTCCATTAAGAAGGTGCTGGATCGGGCGGGCTTCATATCCGGCCTTGTTTCTTCTCCCCAAAACCCCTAACTTAAGAGGTGGGGCGGCAGGGGATCAGAGCCCCTGATACCCAGTTCTCCCCTACCCACGGTCGAAAGGAGAATCGGCTATGAAAATCGCCATCAGCGGCAAGGGGGGCGTGGGCAAAACCACCTTGGCGGCGCTGTTGATCAAATATTTCCGGGAACAGGGCAAACGGGTACTGGCGGTGGATGCCGACCCTGATGCCAATCTGGCCTTGGCCCTGGGGGTTCCCGACCCTCACACCATTACCCCCATCAGCGACATGCGGGACCTGGTGGCGGAGCGCACCGAGTCGGAACCCGGCAAAATGGGGGGGTTTTTCAAAATGAACCCCAAGGTGGATGACATCCCCGACAAGTTTTCCCGGAACCTGGACGGCATCAAGCTCATCGTCATGGGCACGGTGAAAAAGGGGGGCGCGGGCTGTGTGTGTCCGGAGTCCGTGCTCCTCAAGGCCCTGCTCGCCAATATCGTGCTTTTCCGGGACGAGGTGGTGGTCATGGACATGGAGGCGGGCATCGAACACCTGGGCCGGGCCACCACCCGGGGGGTGGACTGTCTGATCGTGGTGGTGGAGCCGGGCCGCCGCAGCGTCGAAACCGCGCAACAGGTGCGCCGGCTGGCCCGGGACCTGGGATTGGCCAAGGTGGCGGTGGTGGGCAACAAAATCCGGGGCCCCGAAGATGAGGCCTTTCTGCGGCAGCATCTCCCGGACCTTCCCATCCTGGGCTTTCTGCCTTTTGATGCCCGGGTCATTGAAGCTGATCTCAGCGGCAAACCGCCTTATGAGTTAAGTCCGGAACTGCTTCAGGCCGCCCGGGAGATCGGAGCCCGGCTGAGCGAAGTCTGACCCCTTGCCCATCACCGGAGGATCCCTTAAAGTTTCCACCCGTGCTATTCCCGAACTTTCATGCCTAAGCGAACCCTGACCTCCAAAGATCTGTCCCTTTCCACCAAGCTGACGGTGGTGGGGGTCTTGTTTTTCGGCGAGGGCGTGCCCTATGGCTTTGTCCTCATCTCCCTGGCCTTTTTTCTTCGGGGCCGGGGGGTGCCCCTGGAGCATATCGGCGTCCTCAGCCTCTTGGGCCTGGCCTGGAGTTTCAAGGTCTTGTGGAGCCCCCTGGCGGACCGCTACGGCTCCCGGGCGGCCTGGATGGTCCCGGCCCAGCTGGTTCTGTTCCTTTGCCTGGTCTATCTGACCCTGACGGTGCACCACCCCATCACCTGGATCTTCTGGGTGGTGGTGGCGGTATTGTGCCTGGCCTCCGCCACCCAGGACCTGGTGGTGGACGCTTATACCATTGAACTTCTGGAGACCAAAGAGCTGGGGTTGGGGAACGGGGTGCGTAACGGCGCCTACCGGGCCGGAGTTCTGGTGGCCGGCTCCGGCCTTCTGGTGGTGAGCGATTATCTGGGCTGGCAGAACGCCTTCGCCATGGTGGCGGGAATTATGCTGGCCATACCCCTTACCGTGCTTCTCTCGCCCCCCTTTCGTTTACCCCGGCCGGTCAGGGTGGAGGAGGCTGGAGCGGCAGGACCTGCCGGAAAAGGGGGCTTCCATGTCCTTACCGCTTTTCGGGGGCTTTATCATCTTCCCTATTTTTGGGCCGTGATTTTCTTCACTTTGACCTATAAAGCCGGCGACGCCACACTAGGCCCTATGGTCAGCCCCTTTTGGAAGGACATGGGCTTCAGCGGCACCCAGTTCGGACTGGTGTCCGGGGGATTAGGGGCCCTGTCCACCATCGTGGGAGGAGTTTTGGGGGGCCTGTTCATCACCCGCTTCGGCATCGGCCACGGCCTGTGGGCCCTGGGAATCCCCCAGGCGGTGTCCAACCTGGGTTATTATGTAGCAGCCCTTCCCGGCATGGCCCAGCATGTCCTTTTTTATCTGCATCTGCCCCTTTTGGGCACGGTGCCGGTGTATCCCATTTATTTGGCCTCCCAGGGGGAAAACTTCGCCTCGGGCATGGGCTCGGCGGCCTTCATGGCCTTCCTCATGAGCCTGTGCGACAAGCGTTTCTGCGCCATGCAGTATGCCTTTTTGGCCATGCTTTTCGCGTTCGGGGCCCGGATTTTCGGGTTTCTGGGGGGATTGTTGGCCGGAGCCTTCGGTTACGCCACTTTCTTTTTGATCACCTTTTTCATGGCCTTTCCGGCCTATGCCCTGCTCCCCTGGATCCTGCCTCTGGCCAGACAAAGAGAGAGCCTGGGAGAACCAGGGGGGGTAGGGGTCCAGCAGGTCCATGACTGATCCACCTCAGCCCCTTCGCCTGCTCCTTACCGGCCCGCCCCAATGCGGCAAAACCACGGTGGTCCGCCGGGTGGTGGAGTTATTTCCCGGGCGGGCCACCGGCTTTTACACCCGGGAAGTAAGGCTGGCCGGGCGCCGGCTGGGCTTTGAAATCGTCACCCTGGAGGGCCGGGTGGGGTGGCTGAGCCATGTGGACTTCCCCGGTCCCCCCCGAGTGGGCAAATACGGAGTGGACTTGGCGGGCTTTGAACGCTTGGCCCTTCCGGCCTTACAGCTGGATCCGGGCCTTGACTTGGTGGTGGTGGATGAAGTGGGGAAAATGGAGTGCTTTTCCACCCGTTTCGTGGAGACTCTGGAGCGCCTCTGGAAGGCCCCGGTGGCTCTTCTGGCCACGGTGGCCCAAAAAGGGGGTGGGTATATTGCCCGGCTCAAAAGCAAACCAGGAGCCCGGGTGATAACCGTAACCCCGGCCAACCGGGATCATCTCCCCGGACTCCTGGTGACCTGGCTCACCCAGGCTTGCGGTTTTTCCCTCTGATGGGCCTACTTCAAAAAGTAGGGGACCAGCCTGGCCTGGAGTCAGGGCTTTCTAACCCTCCGCCTTGATCAGGGCCCCCTCAGTGAAGGGGGAGCTTTTCATCCCGGTTAGGCCCAGCAGGCGCACCCGGATGAATCCCGCCTGTTTCACGAGGGCCAGGAGAGCCTCTCCCGGCAAGGCCCCGCCGATTCACTGGTACCAGTTCTCGATCCTGCTTTGCCTCTCTGGGGGGAGAGGTTCCACCAACACCATATCCGCCAGATACAGGCGTCCCCCGGGCACGAGAACCCGTCTCATTTCCCGGAGGGCTTTAAGCTTATCCAGGACCAGGTTTAAAACACCGTTGGACATAACCACATTAAAGCTTCGGGGAGGAAAGGGCAGTTTTTCCGCAGAGGCTACCAGAAAACCGAGGTGGGCCAAGGACAAAGAGGCAGTGAGCTCCCGGGCCCGGGCCACCATAGGTAGAGAGGCGTCCAGGCCCACCACCCGCCCCCGGGGTCCCACCAGGCCCGCCGCCAGGCAGGCATCGGCACCCATGCCGCAACCCACATCCAGCACCGCCTCCCCAGGATCAATGGGTCCCAGGCTGAAGGGATTCCCCACCCCGCAGAATGACTCTAAAAGCGCCGGGGGGAGGTCTTGCCACCACGAGACAGGATAGCCCAACTGCCTAAGGCCCGCCATGCCGGTGGGATAGCGGAAGCAGGCCGCCGGGCCTTCCGCCACTTTGGCGTATTTTTCCTGAATTTTCTGCTGGATGAACTTCTTCTCCGTTTCGGTCAGGGCGGTGGGCATAATGAGTTCCTGGACAGCCAGTTTACCGGGAGACCTTTACATATCGGACTGCAATAAAGGCGCCTTAATCCCCTGGGTCAGCGGGGTAGGAGGCTCTCTCAGAGGTCCACCAGCTATTTTGTGGTCAAAATTTAAGGTCATTTTTTCCGGGGTTTATTTATAATATAGCACCAGCTCAGAAAAACAGCAAAAACCAGGCAGGGGCGAGGGAACTTTCACGGCCGGCCTTCCGGAGCTGGCCGGAATTTACCAAAGTCAGGGAGGTCTTATGGCACTGATCCGCTGTGTGGAGTGCAAGCATTTCCAGCCCGACCCGGCGTCGCTGCGGGAAGGTAAATGTCTCCATCCGGAACCCTGGGACGGCGCCGCAATGCAGTTCGCCCGGGATGAGCACGAATGTGCCAATTTTGAATCCCATGGAGGGTCACGGACCCTCAGGCCGGAAGATGAGGAAAAATTCAAGAAATTTTCCCATTACTGAACCTGGCTGAACTTGCTGGCTAAGACCTGGGCTGATTCAGGCAAGAAAAAGCCCGGCCTCCCTTCCGGGAGCACCGGGCTTTGGTTTTCTTACGTGGTTGAAGATTAAGTGCGAATTTACTCCTCTTCCTCGAACTCGATGCCGTCCCGCTCGAACTGGGCGTCCCGGGCAGCGTGGGCCGCTTCGATCTCCTCCTCGCTCCAGGGCTCAATGACCAGGGTGTTGGCCACCAGCTCCCAGAGATACACGGTTTCTTTGTAGTTGCCCATATCGAGGCGGCCTTCAGCGTGCTCCTTGCCCAGACCCTTCATGATCTGGTCCCGGCAGTTGTGGCAGGGGGCCATGACCACTTCAGCCCCGGTCTCCTTGATCTGTTCGGCCTTGTATCTGCCGTAGGCCAGACGTTCCTCGTCATAGGGCATGGCCCAGGCCCCACCCCCGGCGCCGCAACAGAGATTGTTCAGGGGGTCGTCGCACATCTCCCGATAAAGAGAGGGATCCACACATTGTAAGGTGATCCAGCGGTTCAGCTCACCCATGTGGTCCCCGAAGGTCATCTGGGATTTGCGCACGTAGTTGCAGGGGTCGTGAACCGTGATGGTGTGATGGTTGCGGGAGGGATCCAGTTTGATGCGTCCCTGCTCGATATACTCCTTGAGGAGTTCCTGGACGCTTAGACAGCGAAATTCATTGAAAACCTCAGGGAACCAATTTTTGAACCCGGCCCGGGTTGCAAAGTAGGCGTGCCCTCATTCCGGGTACAAGATGGTTTTCACCTTGAGGCGCCGGGCATTTTCGATGATGCGGCGGCACTGCTCCTTCCAAGCCTCATCGTCTCCGGAAAACAACCCCCAGTTAACCCCTTCCCAGTTCACCGAGGACACGGTCCAGTCCTCTTTGGCGGCATAGAAGATCTTCCACCAGAACTTCATGTCGTCGGGTTCCCCGAAGGGCTCTTTGGAGTTGATGGTAACGATGAGGTTGGCCCCTTCCTTGTCCACCGGCACATAAAAACCAGGGCAGCACTCCTCCTCCAGCTCTTTGCCGAGGTCGGCCAAGAGGAAGAGGAAGTCCTCCTTGGGGATGCCCAGATTGTTCCCCTTCTCCAGGCACATCATGGTGCCCTTGTGGATGGGGCCGGGCACCTTGTCCCGCTCCCGCAAGGTGCGGCAGGCCCGGAAGGTCCGCATCAGCTGGATGCCCATGGGGCACTGATACTGGCAGCGGCCGCACAGGGTGCAGACCCAGGGCCATTTGGAGTCAATCACCTCCTGCTCCATGCCATAGACGATGGCCCGGATGGCCTTCCGGGGATCCCAGGTGCCGGTGCCTCCTTCAATGGGGACCAGACCGCTGGCCGGACAGCCGCCGGAGCAGGTGCCACAGGTGTAACAGCGGTCCGCGATCTCGGGAGCGATGTTCCCGATTTTGCGAGCCTTTCTGTTCACCCTGATTTCCTTTAACGCTTCCTCTGCCATTGTTCCTCCCTTAATCCGGGTTGCGTTTCGCCCAAAAAATGAGCCAGCCACCGCGCAGCAATTTTGGTCGCCGCCAAGTGATCTCCCTTACCTTCACCTGTCTTTTTATATATAAAATTTTTGCCAGAAAAGAAAGGTATAATTGCAGTAGTGATTATATGCCCATAAGAACCCATGTCAAGCAGAAAATACCATTTTTCACATGCCCAGAGCCTTCCCGACAGCCGTTATCAGGTTCGCTTTTTCTCGAAACTCTCTTAAATTTTGGTATGATGGTTAGACAAGGACTGCAAGGCATGACGGAAACTTGGCCCGAACTCGAGGACCGGTTGGCTCGCCTTTCCCTTCTGGGGGAGAACCTGGCGGTAAGGCGTGAGGACCTGGTAGCGGCGGCCGGGGAGGACATCGGCACTCCCTGCACCACTGCCGGCCTGGAAGTGGACCTCGCGGTGCAGCACCTTAAAACCATGGCTGAGGAACTCCCCTATGTCCAAGGGAAGGCCCCTTATGGCACGGTGGCGGCCATTTTCCCCTATGATGCCGCCCCCGTGATGCTGGCCCGCCTGGGGGGCGCCGCGCTTTTGGGAGGAAACCGACTGCTTTTTAGCTGCTCCTCCCAGACACCCCGGGTGGGTCGGGTGCTGCAGGAAGTGGTGGCCTCGATTCCCGGAGTCCGGATGGTCACCCAAATAAGCAACCGGGAGTTCGGCCGCCGCTGCGTCCTGGATCCCGAAGTCCGGGTCCTGTTCATTTCCGGAGGCGGGGAAGTGGGCGCCACCTATGCCCGGGAGGCGGCCCACTTTGACAAGGTGTTTTTCGCCGGCCCCAGCGGCCTGCCCCCGGCTATTCTCTTTAAGGACGCCCCGCTGGAGCCGGCGGTGAACTTCCTGGTGCGCCGGGCCTTTTTAAACGGGGGCCAGTATTGCACCACTTTGAAGCGGGCCTATATTCACCAGGATATATACCCCCGGGTAAAAGAGCTCATCCTGGCCCGCATGCCGGAGATCAAAGTGGGGGACCCCCGGGATCCCGACACCTGGATCGGTCCCATCCGGGTGGCCCGCACCCGGGCTTTACTGGAACGGGCCCTGCAGGCTCTGGAAAGTCCCAAATTTTTGTGGCCCTACCACCATGAGGGGGAGTGGCAGGGCCCGTTTTTGGTGGAGGTGGCCAACCCCCCGGATCTGGAGCTCTTCGGCCCCTTTCTGGCCCTGATCCCAGTCAAAGACGATGCCGAGGCCCTGGCCCGGGTGCTCATGAGCCGCTACCCTTTCCTGGTGGTCTGGTTCGGCACCCCACCCCCCGGAGGCAAAGAGGCCCTTGGGGCTTATTTCGGCATGACCTATGACAACCCGGATTTTCTGTTCACCCCCTTGCGCCTGCCTTTTGGGGGGAAAGGGGAAAGCGGCTGGATCATAGAAAACCGCAACGGCCGGTTCAGCAAACGGGATGGGGCTTTTATCTACAGCGCCGAGCTGGTGCGGGACTGACCGGCCCCGGATTCCGCCGAATCCGAGGTTTCCTGGAGGTGAGAATCATGGAGGTTGCCGAGTTCCAGGGGCTGCTGGAAGCCCTGGGGGCTACGGAAGAGCCCCTGGGCATCTTTTACACGGACACCGCCCCCAACCAGGGATTTACCCCCAAGGCCCTGAAACTCCCATCTGTGGAGGAGGAGGCCCAGGGCCAGGTGGACTTTGAGGGCCTGTTTGCCGATTTTTCCTGCGTCATGGGCCATGTCTGGCGGGCCCGGCGCCAGAAAACCACGGCCTACTTTGACCGGGAACACTTCGGTTGCCTGGGTGGTGCCTTTTTCCTGGGTTTCCTCAAACCCCAGCTGGACTTTATCGCCCATTATGTGTCTAGCGGCATTCCGGGGGTGGTGGCAGGGGAGCGCTACCTGGCCTCCCCGGATGATGTCCGGCGTTTTTGGCAGATCCTGGATCCCCGGCCGGCCCCGGCCCGCTATTGCGTGTTCAAGCCTTTAAGCCAGTTTCAGGCGGGGGAGACTCCCGAAGTGGTGGCCTTCTTCGCCCGGGCCGAAATGATGGCCGGTCTGCATCTTCTGGCCTGTTTTGTCACCGGGGACCTGGAAGCGGTGGTGACCCCCTTCGGGGCGGACTGCTCCTTTGTACTAACCTGGCCCCTCCATTATCAGGCACAGGGAAAGCTCAAGGCGGTCCTGGGGGGCTTTGACCCCAGCGGCCGGAAATACCATCGCCCGGATGAACTGAGCTTCGCCATGCCCTTTGCTCTGTTTGAGAAAATGGTGGCCCGGTGGCCCGAATCTTTCCTCACCACACCAACCTGGGCGGGGGTGAAAAAGAAAATCGCCAAAAGCCGCAAGGTCTGGGGGGAGGAGTAGGGCTTAAGGGAGATAAAGCCCACTCAGGTTTACCCTCCAGGCCTATTTGCCAGAAGCCATGCTTAATCCCCAAAACTATCAGGAGGCCTTGGCCTGGCAGGAGGCCTTGCGGCACAAGGTCCGCCTGGAACCTCTAGCACGCATACCTCGCCTGGTGGGAGGTGCGGACGCCGCCTATGACAAGGAAAACGGTCTGGCCTATGGGGCCATCGCGGTTTTCAGCTTTCCGGACCTCACCCTGGTGGAGGAGGCCGCCTTGGCCTGCCCCACCACCTTCCCTTACATCCCCGGACTCCTGACCTTCCGGGAAGCCCCGGTTCTTCTTAAGGTGTGGGCCGGTTTGCGCCGACGCCCCGAGGTGCTGTTGGTGGACGGTCAGGGGTTGGCCCACCCCCGGGGCCTGGGTATCGCCTCCCACCTGGGGGTGCTCTTGGATTTGCCCACCATAGGAGTGGCCAAAAGCCGTCTGGTGGGTGAGGGAGAGGAACCCGGCGACAGCAAAGGGGCCGCCAGCCCCCTGTTCCATCAGGGAAAGGCGGTGGGCTGGATTCTGCGCACCCGGTCGGGGGTCAAGCCCTTGTACGTGTCGCCGGGACACCGGGTGAGCCTTTCGGAGTGTCGGGACCTGACCCTTGCCTGTGTCAAACAATACCGCATTCCTGAACCCCTGCGCCGGGCCGATTGGCTAAGCCGGAAACAGAAGGCCGCCGGACCGGATCACACCGGCAAGCCCGAGGAAGTGGGAGGGATATTGGTGGAGTAAAGAAGCTGCCAGCGATACAGGGAGCAAATGGGATTGTTGGCGTTCCGGCATTGCTTGGTTTGGGGGTCCCACTCCTGCCACAAGCAGCCTTGGCATTCTTCCTTCAGGTGAGGGTTGAGAGCGATTACTCCCAGATCATCAAAATTCATGGCTGCTTACCGGTTCCTGAGGATTTCGGCTTTTTCCCCAGGATAAGATTTTTGGGAAGTATTGTCCAGCGAACCTAATGAAATTGTCCCTGATTGTCAACCTTTTTTAGAAAAAATCCTCTTTAAGAAAAATCAGGGGCTTGGTCCCGGGGTTAAGGATCCTGGCCGCCACCACCTCGCCCACAAACAGGGTATGGTCGCCGGCCGGAAAAGTGTTCACCAGTTTGCAATCCAGGTAGGCATGGGCCTGGGGCAGGATGGGGGCCCCGGTGACCGCGGTGGTGTAATCCAGACCGGCGAATTTGTCCACCCGCCGGCCGCTCTGGTAGCCGAAGCGCTTGCCCAGGTCCACCTGCTCCTGGGTAAGCACATTGACCGCGAAGATACCGCTTTTCTGAATCAGTTCGTGAGAATAGCGGGCCGGCGCAATGGAAACCATCAGCAGCAAAGGACTGAGGGACACCTGGGACACCCAGGCGGCAGTCATGCCGTTCAGCCGGTCCCCCACCCGGGTGGTGATGACATAGACCCCGTGGACCAAAGCGGAAAAGGCAATGTCCTGCATGATTCAGTCCCCCCTGAGGGAAATCTTTGCTTGGCAGCGCTTTGCCAGCGCCGGCAGTCGTCCTTTAGTCAACCTGTTGGAATAGAGGAGGAAGAGTCAACCAGGCCTTGCCTGACCAGCCTTCCCTCCCCACTAGCGCCCGCCAGCCTGGGCCACTTCAGCCCCAGGCGAGATCGCCTCGTCTTCTTGGGCAGCCGGGCTCCAATCCAGACAACGCCAAAACTTTCCCACCCCTTGTTCAAGGCGCAGACAGAAGCCCTTGTATTGGGATGACCAGTAGACACAGGTGCAGCATAGCTTGAGAGGACGTTTGTCGTTCGGTTCGCTCATGGGCAGGTTTCATGCCTCACTGTAAGTTAAAAATCAGTCATATGTTAGACTGACTCTTCCCGGGGGTCAAGCCGGAAATGATCGTAACCCCGGCCGGAGATAATCTTTTCTTTTTTTCCTGTAATCAGCAACACTTCTTCACCGGGAACCATTTCCCCTAAAAGGTGGGGGGGCCTCAGCCCGGCTTGGGCAAAGGCCCGGGGAAGCCGGTCTTCCAAGACAGGGGGTACTGTAAAGAGCAGTTCGTAATCCTCCCCGCCGGTAAGGGCCAAATCCAAAGGGTCCCGGTTAAGAAGGGCTGCCACTTTTAGGACCCCGGAGGTCAAAGGCACGGCTTCGGCCCAAAGCCGCGCCCCCAGGCCGCTTTGCCGGCAGAGGTGCATGAGGTCGGTGGCCACCCCATCCGAAAGGTCAATCATGGCGGTGGCCAACTTCTCTTTTGCCAGCAGCCGCCCGGCCGCTAATTGGGGACGGGGATCCAGGTGGGCCTGCACCAGGGGGGCTTTTTCCTTCTCATCCAGGGAGAGATTACCCTTAAGGACCTCCAGGCCTGCAGCCGACAGGCCCAGGGGGCCAGTGACATAAAGGCGGTCGCCGGCCTTGGCCCCAAAGCGCCCAAGCATTTCATTTTTGGGCACCCGGCCCAGCACGGTAAGGGTAACACTTATCCCCTCCGGAGACGCCACCGTGTCGCCGCCAATGACCGCCATCTGATATTCCCGGGCCGAGGCAGCCAAACCTTCCCCGAACTCGAGAGCGCCGGCCAGGTCCCGCCCCGGCGGCCAGCCGAGGGACACCAGGGCATATAGGGGCTCTCCTCCCATGGCGGCAATGTCACTCAGATTTACGGCCAGGGACTTGCGCCCCAACTGATAGGAGGGCATGTAATCGGTGTGGAAATGAACCTCCTCGATAAGGGTATCCATGGTCCACAGCCAATAATCCGGGCCTCCCAGATCCAAAGCGGCACAATCGTCCCCAATGCCCAAAATTACTTCGCTCGGGGGCTCCCCCAAAAGCTGGGAGAGGCGGGCGATAAGCTCCACTTCGCCGCCGGGAGGGCTGCTCATTTACAGAAGTTCCAGGGCATTGAAGAAAAAGGGGATTTCGCTGGCCGCGGTTTCCGGTGAGTCCGACCCGTGGACGATGTTGGCCTCGATATCCCGGGCGAAGTCGGCCCGGATGGTGCCGGGCGCGGCCTGGCGCCAGTCCGTGGCCCCCATGAGGTCCCGGTTTTTCTGGATGGCGTTCTCCCCCTCCAGTACCAAGGCCACGATGGGGCCGGAACTCATGAACCGGGTGAGGCTGTCGTAAAAGGGTCGCTCCCGGTGGACTGCATAAAAGGCCTGGGCCTGTTCCCGGGTGAGGTGCACCATCTTCAGCGCCCGGATCTTAAGGCCGGCCCGCTCAAAGCGGCTTATGACCTCGCCGATGAGCCCCCGGGACACACCGTCGGGCTTGATCAAAGAAAGCGTCCGTTCCGGTTTCATTAAACCCTCGTGATAAATTGATCCGTCACTGCGGTTGAAAGGCTGGGCCCGAAAAGGCCCGCCGTGCCCACCGCCCTGTGGTTTTTAGCGTTCCACGCTGCCGAAGTGGTGAAACTGCAAAGTGAATGTCCCCCGGCCCTGGGTGAGGGAGCGGAGCTGGGTGGCGTAGCCGAACATCTCCGCCAGGGGTGCCAGCCCGGTGATGAGACGCACCGGACCCTTGGCCAGGAGCTGTTCGGTCTTGCCTTTCCGGGCGTGTAGGTCCCCCAGCACCTCCCCGGTGAATTCCTCCGGGGTGATGATTTCCACCTTCATTATGGGCTCCAGGAGCTGAGGCTGGGCCTTTTGCAAGGCCGCCTTGATTGCCGCCATGGTGGCAATGCGGCAGGCCATTTCCGAGGTCTGGCCTTCCCGCAGAACCACCTCCTCCAAGGTGACGGCGATGTCCACCGCAGGATGGCCGTAAACCGGTCCTCCCTCCAGGGCCTCCTCCACCGCCTGCCGGATCGCCGGCAAAAGGGACTGGGCCGGATGCTCTTCCGGCAGGCCGGACAAAAACAGATTTCCCTTTCCCCGGGTCCGGGGCCGGACACTCAGTTTAACCTGGGCAAAATGCTGGCGGCCTCCCAGCTCCCGGTCAAAGGTGCCGGTTTCTGTGGCGCTGCCGCTGATGGTCTCCCGGTACACCACCTGAGGCCGCCCGGCCCGCACATGGGTGTGAAATTCCCGCTCCAGGCGGTGGAGCACCACCTCCAGGTGCAATTCCCCCATGCCCGAAAGCAGGGTCTGGCCGGTGTCTTCATCCATGCTCACCCTAAGGCTCGGGTCTTCCTCAGCCACCCGGGCCAGGGCCGGCCCCAGGCGCTCTTGGTCATCCCGGGTCTCCGGCTCAATGGCCAGAGAAATGACCGGGACGTATGAGGAAATGGGCTCCAGAATGATGGGGGCCTCCGGATCGCATAGGGTGTCCCCTGTGGTGGCGGCCTTCAGACCCAATAGGGCCACGATGCTGCCGGCCGTGGCCTCTTCCAGAGGTTCCCGCTTGTTGGCGTGCATGCGCAGGATGCGGGCCACCTTCTCCGAGACCCCCTTCACCGGGTTGAACACCTCCTGACCGGCCCTGAGACGCCCGGAATAAAGCCGCACATAAGTGAGCCTTTGGCTCTGATCCATCATGATTTTGAAAGCCAGGGCCGCCAGGGGCCCGTCCGGACTGGCCTCCCGGATCTCCTCCCGCCTGGTCCGGGGGTTTTCCCCCCGTATGGGCGGCACCTCCGTGGGGTTGGGCAGAAAGTCCCGGATGCCGTCCAACAGGGGCTGGATGCCCTTGTTGCGCAACGCTGCCCCACAGTACACCGGCACCCCCTTCAAGCTGATGGTGGCCCGGTGGATGGCCTCCTTCAGCTCTTTGTCGGTGAGGGGATGTTCCGCCAGATAGGCCTCCAGCAAACGGTCGTCCACCTCCGCCAGGGCCTCCACCAGGGCTTCCCGCCGTTTGAGGGCCTCCTCCTGGTATTCCGGAGGAATTTCCAGTTCATCAAACGTGGCCCCCAGGGTTTCCTGCTGCCAGCGGATGGCCTTCATGGCCAACAGGTCTATAACCCCCTGAAAGCGGTCCTCCTCCCCCCAGGGGATGGTGAGGATGAGCGGGTGCACCCCCAATTTCTCCTTCAGGCTGGCCACCGCCCCCCAAAAGCTGGCCCCTGGCCGGTCCATCTTGTTGATGAAGGCGATTTTGGGCACCCGGTAGCGGTCGGCCTGGTGCCAGACGGTCTCCGACTGGGGCTCCACCCCGGCCACCGCGTCAAAGACGCCGATGGCCCCGTCCAGGACCCGGAGGCTCCGCTCCACCTCGATGGTAAAGTCCACATGCCCGGGGGTGTCGATGATATTGATGACCGCGCCCTTCCACTGGCAGGTAGTCACTGCGGCGGTGATGGTGATTCCCCGCTCCTGCTCCTCAGGCATCCAGTCCATGGTGGCGGCGCCGTCGTGCACCTCCCCCATCTTGTGGGTGCGGCCGGTGTAATATAGGATCCGCTCGGTGAGGGTGGTCTTTCCCGCGTCAATGTGGGCGATGATCCCGATATTGCGCAGCTGTTTGAGCCTGTCCGCCGAAGGCACTTGCCGGGTCTCCCGTTTGCCAACTAAACCTCGATTTTTTTAATTGAATTTGCACGTTCTTGCAACCTCTAATATGATAAGAAGCGGTGATGGCTTGCACTCCAGGACATTTTCGCTTCTGCCCCTGTTGCGGCGGTCTGCTGCACCGCCAGCTTCGGGGCGGCCGTGAGCGCTTGGTTTGTGGGGATTGCCGGCAAACCCTCTATGTCAATCCGGCAGTGGGGGTGGCGGTGGTGGTCCGCCGGGGCGAGGAAATCCTCCTGGGCCGCCGGGCCGGCGGTCCCTACGCCGGAAGCTGGTGCATCCCCTGCGGCTATGTGGAGTGGGGGGAAGAGGTGAGAGCTGCCGCTGCCAGGGAATTTCAGGAAGAAACCGGTCTTTTGGTGGAAGTGGGTCCCGTTTTGGCGGTGCACTCCAATTTCCACGATCCTGAACGCCTCACCGTGGGGATCTGGTTTGCCGGAAAAGCGGCAGGTGGCTCCTTGGCCCCGGCGGACGACCTGGACCAGGTGGATTTTTTCCCCCTTAGCGCCCCCCCTGCCAATCTGGCCTTTCCCACCGACCGGCTGGTCATGGAGGAACTGAAAGCCAGCAAACTCCGCCTAGTCCCGGAATCCTTGTTTCCCTGAAAATCACCCGAATGATCCGCCATAGTGCCATCTTAGGTGGCAATCCCCGTCTCCGCCCGGGGATTGGCTTTTCCCAGCCTTGCAGGCGGGTGGGTTAAACCTTAACATTAAGGTCAAAGAAGGAATTTCCACCTGTAGGGTTGGATAACCGGTTTCATTTTCAGAAAAGGTTGATATAATTTTAAAAATCACCCAAGGATTTTTCCTTGGGTTCCCCCACCCAGGAGAAAAATCATGGCATACTCGCTCGAAAGCCTGAAGTCCAGAATTGTGGAATTTTATCCGGAGATTGACAAGCATGGTCTCGAAACCAGCGTGACCTTTGACGAGGCCAAGAATGCCTACATTGTGAAACTAAAAAAGGGTGAGCATGTGCTCACCACCCACCTGATGAAATCAGACGCCGACGCCTGCATGGAAGGCAACAAGTGCATCTATCTGGGGGTGCAGATCGCCGAATTCGCCAAAAATTTTGAGTTGGGGGAAAAGTAAGGCGGCGCTCCCGGGACCTCTGGAATTTCCTGGTTTGGCCTCCAGGCCACCTGCCAGGACCTGGGGGAGATAAACCGGTCTGCGAAAGTTAGAAGACAAAGACGGACGCCGCCTTGGGGCGGATCTCTTCGGTCCCAGGGGTGGGGCCAGACACCTGGGAGGGGTAATACTAACCTTTTCGTTTGCCGATAATTTGGTAATAATTTAGAGGGTATCCTGAGCTAGCGCCAAGGGAGCCTCAGCCAGCGCAGTTTCGGGGCTACCATTAGGACAAACCGGAGGGGCCGGCACAGGGGGAGCAGGCCATGAAATTCTTCAAAGGGGTGGGGGACCCCAGGATTGACCGCTTTCATCGCCGTCGACGTTGGGCCCGACGTCTCGGCTGGATAATATACGGACTTTTGTTCACCCTGGTTTTAGCGGGCCTGGGCTTCGCCGGCTTCATCTATTTCGCCTACATCCGAGACCTGCCGGATTTCACTGCCATCAAGGACTATCGCCCTCCGGTGGTCACCCGCATTTACGCCAGAGACGGCCGCCTCATGGGGGAATATTTCCAGGAGCGCCGCTTGGAGGTGCCTTACAGCCGCCTGCCCCGGCACCTGGTGCTGGCCTTTGTGGCGGCGGAAGACGCCCGCTTCTTTGAGCACCCCGGGGTGGACATCTTCGGCATCATCCGGGCCTTTATCAAAAATATGGAAGCCGGGGAAGTGGTGCAGGGGGGAAGTACCATCACCCAGCAGGTGGTGAAACGCATTCTGCTCACCTCGGAGAAGAGCTTTGCCCGCAAAATCAAAGAAGCGGTTCTGGCCTACCGCATTGACAACTATCTCACCAAGGAAGAGATTCTCACGCTTTATCTGAACCACATCTTTCTGGGCCGGGGGGCCTATGGGGTGGAGGCCGCGGCCCTGGAATACTTCTCCAAACACGTGGAGGACCTGAACTTGGCGGAATCCGCCATCCTGGCGGGCATACCCAAAGCCCCCAGCCGCTACTCCCCTTACCTCAACCCCCGGATGGCCAAAGAACGCCAGGCCTATGTGCTGCGGCGCATGGCCGAGGTGGGCTTCATCACCAAGGAAGAGGCGGACCAGGCCTTAAGGCAGCCCATCAAGCTCAAACCCTGGCGGCCGGACTGGATCAAGGAATGCGGCTACTTCACCGAACACGTCCGGACCCTCCTCGAAAACCGCTTCGGCCGGGAACAGGTTTTGAACCTGGGACTGAGGGTTTATACCACTGCGGATGTGGGCCTGCATCAGGTGGCCCAGGCGGCCCTCAAGGAGGGGATTGACGCCCTGGTAAAAAGAAATGGCCACCGGGGGAGCATTAGACACCTCAAGCCCAAAGAGCAGGCGGCCTTTCAGGAACGCCAGGTGCGCTATTTCAAAAAATATCCGCCCCGCAAGGGCCTTCTGGTAAACGCCCTGGTGGTCCCCGGGGACAAAAAGTCCCCGGGCGTCCATCTGCGTTTGGGGGAATATGCGGGAATCCTGGTCTCTTCCCCCTCCAGGGAGGATTCCCCGGAGCGGGGCCCCTCCCGCCTGCCGGCCTTGAAGCCGGGGGATGTGGCGGTGGTCCGTCTGCTGGGCCAGGACCGCCAAAAAAACTGGCTGGCGGCCCTGGAGCCCGCCCCCATGGTGCAGGGCGCACTTCTGTCCATGGACCTTAAGACCGGAAAAGTCCTGACCCTGCTGGGTGGCAAAGACTTCGCGGACAGTAGTTTCAACCGGGCCGTGCAGGCCCGACGCCAGCCGGGAAGTGCCTTCAAGCCCATCATTTACGCGGCCGCCGTGGAACGGGGTTACGGTCCCAACTCCATCCTCCTGGATGAGCCCATCTCCCTGCCGGGAGGCCGTCACGGCCAGGCGTGGACCCCCCAGAACTACGATCACACTTACAATGGCCCTATAACTTTGGCCACGGCCCTGGCCCGCTCCCGTAACATCCCGGCGGTGCGCATGATGATGACCCTGGGCGTCCCGGCCGTGGTCAAGATGGCCAAAACCCTGGGAATCACCTCCCCCATTTATCCCAACTACGCCTCGGCCCTGGGGGCCTCGGAGGTGACCCTTTTGGAACTCACCCGGGCCTATTCGGTGTTCCCCAACCGGGGCTATCTGGTGGAACCTACTTTCATTGAACGCATCGAAGACCGGGACGGGCGGGTCCTCTGGGAGGCCAGACCCCAACGGCAACTGGTCCTCAATCCGGAGAGTGCCGATATCATGACCCAGCTGCTCATCGGGGTGGTGGAGCGGGGCACCGCCACCCGGGTCAGGGTGCTTAACCGGCCCATCGGGGGTAAAACCGGGACCACCAACAAGACCAGGGATGCCTGGTTCATCGGCTTCACCCCTTCCCTTATCACCGGGGTCTGGGTGGGAATGGATGATGAACGCAGCCTGGGCCCCAAGGAAACCGGCTCCCAGGCGGCAGCCCCCATTTTTATCTCCTATATGCGCGAAGCCTTGAAAAACAAACCGGTGGAACACTTCCCCGATACGGTCAAAGCCCCCAGCGGCATACCGGAGGTGGGCCGCGACGACGAGGAATCCCAGGATCAGGAGGACTTTTACCCGGAGGACAACACCTTGACCGAAACGCCGCCCAAGGCCCCGGCCACCCCCACCCAGAAGTTTTTCAAGAACGATCTGGAGGGGTGAGACCATTTTCTGCATCGCTCAGAAACTTGTGGTTCATCATCTCAAGAGGTGTTTCGGCTCTTTGGGTTAAACGGAACCAGAATGCGTCAAATTGCCACCGAAAAAATCATCCAGGCGGTAAAAGAGGCCGTCATCGCCGCCAACTATGAGCTGGACGAGGACCTGCTGGCGGCCTTGGCCCGGGGAGAGCGGGAGGAGGAATCCCCCGCCGGGCGGGAAATCTTCCGGCAGCTTTTGGAAAATGCCCGCATCGCCCGGGAGGAGCGTATCCCCCTGTGTCAGGACTGCGGCCTGGCAGTCATTTTCGCCGAACTGGGCCAGGAGGCGCACATCGTCGGGGGCGACTTTGAGGCCGCCCTCCAGGAAGGAGTGCGCCAGGGTTACGGCGAGGGCTACTTGCGTAAATCCCTGTGCCACCCCCTTACCCGGAAGAACACCGGGGACAATACCCCTGCCGTGATTCATACGGAAATCGTCCCCGGCGACCGTCTGAAGCTCACAGTAGTCCCCAAAGGTGGGGGAAGTGAAAACATGAGCAAACTCTTCATGCTCAAACCGGCCGAAGGTTTGCCAGGCATCAAGGAACGGGTGGTGGCCACTGTGGCGGAAGCCGGTCCCAACCCCTGCCCTCCCATTATTGTGGGGGTGGGAATCGGCGGTAACTTTGAGCGCTCCGCCTTTTTGGCCAAAAAGGCCCTACTCCGCCGGATTGCTGACACCCACCCGGATCCGGAGGTGGCCGCCCTGGAAAGGGAGTTGCTCACCTCAGTCAACCACCTGGGAATCGGTCCGGGCGGCCTGGGAGGACGCCTCACCGCCTTGGCGGTGAAGGTCCTCATGCAACCCTGTCACATTGCCAGTCTGCCTTTGGCGGTGAACCTGCAGTGCCACGCCAGCCGCCATAAAGAAGTGGTGCTGTAAGAGGCTTTTATGAGCAGAACAGTGCACCTTAGACCGCCGTTGACCGATGAGTTGGTCCGTGACCTGGTAATGGGAGACCAGGTGTTGGTCAGCGGGGTGATTTATACCGCCCGGGACGCGGCCCACCGGCTGCTGGTGGAGCTGTGGGAGAAAAGGCAGGAGCTGCCGGTGGATTTACACGGGCAAATCCTTTACTATGTAGGGCCCAGCCCGGCCCGGCCCGGCCGGGTCATTGGGGCCGCTGGTCCCACCACCAGTAGCCGCATGGACAGATACACCCCCACCTTGCTGAAATTGGGGCTCAAGGCCATGATCGGCAAAGGCAAGCGCAGCCCTGAGGTCATCGAGGCCCTGAAGGTCCACACTGCGGTATATTTGGGGGCCACCGGTGGCGCCGGGGCCCTGATTTCCAAATGCATCAAGGCCGCAGAGGTGGTGGCCTTCCCGGAATTGGGACCAGAGGCCGTCCACCGCCTGGTGGTGGAAGACCTCCCCACCATTGTGATCAACGACTGCCACGGTGGCGACCTCTATGAGGCCGGCCGCAGAAAATACGCCAGGGAGACCGGAACCCGGCCTTAATATGGTATGAATGGCCTTTTCAGGGCTTTGCCTTAGATCTTCTCGACCTTTGGGATACGAGTCCAACAAATGGCTGCGGATTTGGAAACGGTGATGGAGCGGGTCCGGGAGAAGCGTCAGGCTTTCCAGGAATACGCCTTCGACCGCCTGGAAGATGATGCCCTGAAGACTTTCTTTGACCTGGCCCAGGAATACGAAACCCTGGACAACTTCTACCGGGTGTCGGTGGCGATTCTCCTGGAATTCTTCGGGCTCGATTCCCGCCTTTATCTGCTTTGCGCCGAGGGCCACCTGCAGTTGGTGTGCGACAGCATAAAAGGGCTTTACCCTGACAAACCCCAGGCCCCGGCCCATATCCGCCTTGAAAGCCAAGCCTATGAATTGGAGAACTCCTGGCTGGCCCCCATCCGGGGTAACCTGCTTTTGGTGGACCGGCTGCCCTTTTACGCCAAAGAGCAGCTTATCGGCATGCTGGAGGTCTTCCCCCTTGAACGCCTCACCGAGCGGCGCTGTTTCTTCCTGCAAAAATACGCCAACCGTCTGGGTTACAACCTGCACAACAAAATCATCGCCTGGCAGAACATTCAGCACATACGCTTTATCAACAGCCTGGTGGGGGACATTGAACACAACATCATCATCCCCAACATCAGTCTTAGCCTGTATCTCCGTCATCTGAAACGAAAAATCGAGCTGCTCCGGGACCTGCAATGCAACTGTCCGGTCCCCGACTCCCCTCAGGCCGTGCTGCTTCAGCAGCTGGTGCAGGAAATGGAAGAGGACTACCAGACCCTGGAGCGCCAGTACAAAGGGGTGAGCCTGTTTATCGAGTCCCTGTTCCGGCCGTCCCACTTCCAGAAAGGACAACTGGTTTTAAGGCGGCGCACCACCAGGGTATTGAGCGAGATCATCCAGCCGCAACTGAAGCTCTTTGAGCCCAAATTCCAGGAACGCCAGATCGCCGTGGATGTGGGCCTGGGGGGGGTGCCAGAGGAAGAGATCCCCCTCTCGGTGGACAAAGGGCTCATGGCCCAGGTTTACGCCAATCTCTTCTCCAATGCCGTCAAATACACCCGTCCCAACCATGAAGGGCGGAAATATATGTCATACGGCCGGGAGGTCTTGAAAGACTTTTTCGGTCCTGGAAAGGATGGCATCAAGTTCAATGTGTTCACCAGCGGCCCCCATATTCCTCCGGAGGATGTCCCCCACATCTTTGAGGAGGGCTACCGGGGTTCCAACACCGATGCCGAGCCGGGCACCGGCCGGGGCCTTTATTTTGTCCGCAATGTGGTGGAAACCCATGGGGGCGTGGTGGGCTATGAACCCACCCCCGGGGGAAACAACTTCTACTTTGTGCTGCCCTTGGTGACGACCCCGGAGCCGGCCTTGGCCGTGGAACTGGCCGCCTCTTGAGCAACGAGGTTGTCGTGTCGCTGCGCTACCTGGCCCAGGAACTGTATCGTCTCACCAAAAAAGTGGAGGAGCTGGAAAAACAGCTGGCCGCCCTGGGGGAGGGGCCGGCCCCGGAGCGGGGAGCCCTGGAGGCGGAGCTCCTGAAAACCCGGAAAGAGCGGGACCGAGTGCGGAGCGTGCTGGAAGCCAAGAAGGAAAAACCCCTGGTGTGAAAAGGGCCACCAAAGCTCCTAAGGGCAGACTCGTAGCTGCTGACGGCCCCCGCCTCCTCCACCACCCCAGCTTTTCAGAGTCCTTTCGGCCTCACCACCCGAGGCCGGCCCTTACCTTTAACCCGGCAAATTTTCACTTTTCAGGAGGCACAGCAAATATTTCTCCATTTCACCAAGTGGCCTTCTTCCCTCTTTCGGCCCGACCCGGCCAGCCCCGTTACCAGCCCCATTAATCGCCTTTTTCTGCCATCAGGTCATGGGCCCAGCTTAGGGCGGCGGACACCGTAGGGAAACCGATGGTGCTGGTGAGCAGCAAAAGGGCGTGGTAAATCTCCGCCGGACTGGCCCCGGCCTCCCGGGCCCGCCGAACATGACTGTGCACCGCTCCCTGGGACCGGCTGGCCGCAGCCGCGGCCAGCTGGATCAGATGAGCGGTCTTCTCATCCAAAGGCCCTTCCTGGCGCAGGGTTTCCCCCAGACGCTCCAGACACTCTATAAATTTGGGATGACTCTGTTTGATGAAGCTGTACCATTTGGGATACTTAGCCGCAGCCATGGACAACCTCCCCGGCGACCGGTCCGATACCGGCTTGCCTTTTTGCGGTAGTAAAAATTGGTGACTCCAGGAAAGAAAGGCGGAACGGTTTCATCCGGCTCTTTCTCCATTAAACATTATGGGCTAAAATCACACTCCCGTCCACTTAAGTTCCAGCAGCAAACGGCCTGATTTTACTGGGCAGAAGTTATCTTCCCTAAAGGCCGAAAAAGCCGAACTGCTGGAAATCTCTCGGAATTGAAGGGGAATAGATTTTCCCCCAAAATTAACCCCAAGATTGAAGGAGGATATAAGCGTGCCCTATTACGAATTTTTCCTGCGACTGGCATTGGCAGCGGTCCTGGGGGGGATCATCGGTCTGGAGCGGGAATTGCACGGCCGGCCAGCTGGGATCCGGACCTATCTGATTCTATCCCTGGGTTCGGCGCTCCTTATGGTGCTCTCCGAATATTTACTGTTCAGCTTCACCCTGAAATTCCCCGGGCTGGCAGCCCAAGGCGATCCAGCGCGTATTGCCGGTCAGGCCATCACCGGCGTGGGTTTTTTAGGGGCCGGGGTCATCATTCGTTATAAGGACAGCATCCGGGGGCTGACCACCGCGGCTTGTGTGTGGCTGGTTTGTTCCGTGGGCCTGGCGGTGGGGGCCGGCTTTTACCTGGTGGGAACCGCCACCACCCTACTCACCCTCACCGCCCTCATCGGTCTGAAGGTGGTGGAGCGTAAGATGCGCAAGGACTGGTTCGAGACCCTGGAGGTGGAGGCTGCAGACCGGCCGGGCCTGCTCCCCCAGGTCCAGGATCTCCTTTCCCGGCAGGGCCTGGAGGTCTTGTCCTTCGGCCTCAGCCGAAATGCCCAAACCCAGGAGCTCAAGGCCACCTTTAACTTAAAAACCCGGGCTGTTAAGCCGAAGCGGGAATTCCTCCAGGACCTTCTGGAAGTGGAAGGGGTGCGGGCGGTGCATTTGTCCTGAGATTTTTCCACCTGTCCGGAGCGCTTCTTTAGTCCACCACCTGAACCCAGGTAGCCTGGAGACCCTTTTCCCCCATTTCCAGGCCGAAAGCCACTTTCAGGCCCGGTTTGAGGTGCAGAAATTCACCCTTTTTCAAAGCATTGGCGTGAAAGTACACCTCGGTGCCTTCCGGGGTGGCCAGGAAGCCATAGTCCTCTTGTGGGAACAACTTCACGATCCAGCCATGATGCACGTGCTCCTCGTGGATTTTTACCTGCCGGTGGCGCCGGCGGAGATATTCCCGCAGGCGCCGGTCCAGCACCTCGAAGGCCTCCACAATCAGCGGAAGGACATATTCTCCCTGCCGGGAAACGGTGAGGGTCTCCCCCGGCACAGCCGCCACCAGGTGGATTTCAAAGGCCCCGTGCCGGTGGTGGCTGGTGCCGATAAGCTCCACTCGGGCGTGGAGAATGGGGTCGTAAGTGTGTCTCTGCAGGCGGGCCAGTTCCTCTTCAATCTTTTCCCGCCACTCCGGCAGAATTTCCAGGTTTCGGTCTTCAATATGGACTTCCTGGGGAAGCATCCCTTGATATCCTCCCGGGGCTTAAACCCTCAAAAGGGGCCGCCAGTACTCTGGAGGAAACCCGGCCCCTCAGAGCTCACCTGAAACAAGCCGCTCATAAAGGGCCAGATAGGCCTTGGCGGAAGTGGTCCAGGACCAGTCTTCCCGCATACCGTTCAGCATAATCTGCTGCCAGAGTTTTTTGTCCTGAAAGGCCTCCAGGGCCTGATTCAGGGCCTGCAAAAAAGCGGCGGCGGAATATTCCTTGAACAGAAAGCCGGTTCCGCTGCCGGTGGCCGGGTCCACCGGGGCCACTGTGTCGGCCAGCCCGCCGGTGGCCCGCACCACCGGAACCGTGCCGTACTTCAGGGAATACAACTGGTTAAGACCACAGGGCTCATAGCGGGAAGGCATAAGAAAAATGTCAGCCCCGGCTTCAATGAGGTGGGCCAGCCGGTTGTCAAAGGCTATCTTTACGCCCAATTGTCCCGGGTACTTGGGGGCTTCCTGCTCCAGCCAGCGGTGATACTTCTCTTCCCCCGTTCCCAGGATGACCAGCAGGGCCTTCTTTTCCATGAGATGGGGAATCACCTGGGCCACTAGGTCAAAGCCCTTCTGGTCGGCCAGGCGGGAAATAATCCCCAAAAGGGGGGACTGGCTCAAATTTTTGTCCAGATTAAAGGCGGCCATCAGGGCCTCTTTGTTTTTGGCCTTGCCTCTCAGGTCATCCGGGCCGTAGTTGGCGGCGATCAGGGTATCAGTTTCCGGATTCCATTCCTGATAATCCACCCCATTTACTATGCCAAAAAGGCGGGAACTTAAGTGACGTAACAAACCCTCCAGGCCGTAGCCGTATTCTTCCGTCTGGATTTCCTTGCTGTAGCCACGGCTTACCGTTGAGATGGCATCGGCGAAGACCAGTCCGCCTTTGAGAAGGTTTATTTGGTCATAGAACTCCAAACCGTCAATGGAGAACAGGGACCAATCCAACCCCAACTGGGGGAACTGCTCCCTGGGGAAAAGGCCCTGATAGGCCAGATTGTGTATCGTGATAAGGGTTTTGCTTTTCCCCAACTCCTGGGTGTTTCGCCAACGCTCACGCAGATACACCGGAGTCAGGGCCGTCTGCCAATCATGGCAGTGAATGACCTCCGGGGCAAAATCCAAAGCCCGGCACACCGCCAGAACCGTGGAACAGAAAAAACTAAAGCGGGCCAGGTTGTCGAAATAATCCCCCTTGGGGGTGCCATAGAGCTGGCGGCGCTCATAAAACTCGTCCCGGACCACAAAGTAAAAGGGAACCCCATGGTGACTGGCACCCATAAGATCAAAGCTCAGAGGCTGTGAGCCCAGTTGGCCTTCCAGATTCTCAGCGACCAAGGATAAGGGAAGTTGCCCCTGCTTTATCATGCCATAGCAAGGGAGAAGCACCCGCACTTCCACGCCCAGGCCCTGAAGGGCGGCGGGCAGGGCCCCGGCCACATCCGCCAGGCCGCCAGTTTTGGCAAAAGGAACCGCTTCGGACACGACAAAAAGGACTCTCATTCCGCAATTCTCCGAGACTGGCATTTTCCGGGATATCGGTGACTTTTTCGGCAAACTTGAAGGCGGCCTCTCTTGCCGGGGGAGTAACGGGCAAAATCCAGACCCCTCCCCTCCTGTTTAAGCCCATTTTTCCAAAGTACCCCCTCATGATCTGCCAAAGGGTGCCGGGCCGGGCCGCCCTCCCCCACCAAGGCCGACAGGTGCAGTAAGGCCGGGATTGGTGCCAAAGATATGGCGGGGGTCCCGGAGAGCCTGGCCCTCCCCCCGCTGGCCATCGGTCCCACCAAGCTCAATATTTGTGGATTAGCTCAATGTCGGTGGCCACATAGCCCTTCTCCCCTTCCGACAGGGTGAACTCAAAGATAAAATCCCGGCTGGGGAGATTCTCCGGAGGTATCCCCGGAGGAAGGTCTTTTTCCATGAAGAACACAGAGGTATAAGGGGATTCCTCCTGACGGGTGTCAGTAATCCAGAGTTTCCCGAAGGTGTGCAGGAAGCGCATAAAGCCGTAAGCCCGGTCGAGAAAGTAGGCGGTGCAGATTCCCCGCACCCGGCTTCCCGGCTCCCCCCAGTTGGGGGCCCCGGCATAGCGGCTGGCCGTGGGCAAAAGACCCGGCACCAGATAGCCCGGAATAAACAGGTCCACCTCCCGGCGCAGGCGGGACGAGACATTGGCAAAAGCCACCAGCTCCACTCGGCAGCCCTTGTTCTGTACCGCAGTCACCACATTGACAAAATCCCCGTCACCAGTGAACAGATAAATCAGGTCCAAGCGGTCGGACTGGGCGATGATGTCCAGGGCCATTTCCATGTCCAGATTGGCTTTGCCGTAGGAACGGCCCGACTCATCAGTGTACCAGCGGATGGGCTTTTCTATGACCTTGAATCCCAGATCCCGGAGGGTAAGGATAAAATTAAGGGTGTTCTTGTAGGCCGGGTCAGATACGGCCCTCTCCTCATCAATGGCTACATAGGCATTGAGGCGGACCACTTCGTCGCTGTTGTGACCGGCCATGCGGCGGATAACTTCGTAACGCATACCATAGCCGCCGTTTCGCATAATATTCATGGAATCTACATAAACTCCTACCCGGCGATACTTCATACTAATACTTCTTCATCCTCCCTGAGTGTTTTTGCTCTAAACCCAGCGCCCAGACTCCGGCATGGCAGAAGATCCGCACCCGTCAATAAAAGGTGCGTTCCCCGGGAAAGGGTCCGTAGGGTTCGGCGTCAGTGAGGACCCGCCCTTTCCGGGCCAGGCTGTCTTTGAGGTATAAGGGCAGATGGGGCAGACCCGCGGCAAATTCTGGCTCATACCAACCAAGAGAAGTAAGCCCCCGGGACGAAAGACGGGTTGCGGTCTCCTTAGCCGAAGGCCAATTAAGTTCTTCGCCGCCGGCCACATTAAAACCGTAAAGGTCCATGAAACTGGTGACAAAGGCGGTATAGGGCACCACTTGGGGGAATACCGCACGCAAGGTGGCGTGGATATCCAGAAACATGCGGGCCAAAACCCCGGCCGAGCCGGACTGCACCGACATCAGGCCGCCGGGGGCCAGTTTGCGGCGGACCAACTCATACATTTCCCGGGTGAAGAGGCGCAAGGCCGGGCCTTCCTCCAGAGGCTCCGGAAGGTCAAGGATGATGATGTCAAAGGCCCCGTCCGGCTGTTCCGCCAGCCAGGCCCGGCCGTCCGCGAAGACCAGTTCCGCCCGGGGGTCGTCAAAGGACCCTCGGTGGAAGGTGGGAAGCCACTCCCGACAAACCTTCACCAGTTCCGCATCAATGTCCACCATCACCGCCCGTTTCACCTGGGGGTGCCGCAGTACCTCCCGCAAGGTGGCGCCTTCCCCGCCCCCCATGACGAGAACCCGCTGGGGGTCGGGATGGGCCACCATAGCCGGATGCACCAAGGCCTCATGATAAACGAACTCGTCAATTTCGGCGGACTGAAGGCGGCCATCCAGAATGAGTGTCCGCCCCCACAAACGGTTGACAAAGATTTCATACTCCTGGAAGATGGTGCGGCCCTGAACCAGAACTTCATGTTTTTCCACTGCGATGAGGTCCACCGGGCTGCCCCGGTCCAGGAACCAATTGCCTTCCGGCCAGAGATCGGCGACTTCTTCTGGGTTTTTCTTTATAGTCATAGGCGCTGGACTTTAGTCTGGTTTACGGGAAGTTTAAAGAAATTCTCCCAAATCCGCAACCCCCGGGAGGAAAAGCCCTTAATCAGGGTCCTTAAGCCTGGGCGCCTCTGTGGCAGACTTCAGGGTCAGGCTTTCAGGAAGAAATCCCGGACGGCCTCGATGACCAGATTTACCTGGGCCTCGGTCAGGCTGGGAAACAATGGCAAAGTGACCAGGCGCCCCGCCACTTCCTCCGTCCGGGGCAGACGATGGTCAAAGTCCGGAGGCCACATACGACGGTAAAGGGAAAAATGGTGCACCGGAGGGTAATGGATACTGGTTTGTATGCCTTTCTCGGCCAAAGCCGTCATGAAGGCGGCCCGGTCCATCCCGGGGGGCAAGACTAGGGGGAAAAGGTGACAGGCGGAAGTCTCAAGTTCCGGATAAAAAGGAAGGGTCAGGCCGGGAAGGTCAGAGAGCCTCTCCCGGTAAAGACGAGTGAGTTCCCGGCGCCGGGCATTGGCGCGGGGCAGTCTCTGAAGCTGAACCCGCCCCAGCACGGCCCGGATTTCGTCCAGACGATAATTGAATCCCAACTCCGTCACATCATAGCTGAAACTGTGGCCCCGGTGCCGATCCCAAGTAAGACTGGTCATGCCGTGGGAGCGGAGGAGACGAAGCTTTCCGGCCAATTCCGGGTCCGAGGTAGCCACAAGGCCCCCTTCCCCGGTGGTCAGATTCTTGTTGGCGAAAAAGCTGAAACAGCCAACATCCCCCAGGGTTCCCAGCATCCGGGCCCCTTCCCGGGAATGATACAGGCCCCCCGGGGCATGGGCAACATCTTCGATGATTTTCAGGTGGTGTCGCTGCGCTAGCGAGAGAAGGGCCTCCATATGGCAGGGGTAACCGCCGTAATGCACCACCATGAGGGCGCGGGTGCAGGAGGTTATCTTACCGGCTGCGTCTTCGACTGAGAGATTGAGGTCATGCGGCCCTTCAATGTCCACAAACACCGGACGCGCCCCGCTATACAGGATGGCGTTGGCGGTGGCCACAAAGGTGAGGGCGGGACACAGCACCTCATCTCCCGGGCCAAGCCCCAGGGCCAGGCAGGCCAGGTGCAGGGCGGCGGTGCCGTTGGCCACCGCCATGGTGTAGGGTACCCCCAGAAAGGCGGCCATGGCCTCTTCAAAGCTCTGGGTTTCCGGACCCTGGGACAGCCAGCCGGAGCGGAGCACCCCAGTCACCGCGGCAATTTCTTCCTCTCCCAGGGTCACATCCGCCAGGGGCACCCGCCAGGGGTTCATAGGATTATACCGCCTCCGGGCCGGTCGGCGAAAACCTCAAGGCCCGATTTTTCCGGAAATCCACCGCCAGATGAAAATGTCGCCACGTCCCGGCCCCAGGGCCCCACGCCACTTGACCCCTCCCCTATAGCCCCTCTGGCCTTGGGCTTAGATATTAAAGATATCCGGTTTATAGCGCTCCGGGTGGCTTTGAATAAACCTGAGGGTGAAGGACAGGCCCTCGTCCAGGGAAACCTGGGGCTCCCAACCCAGAAGACGCCGGGCTTTGCGGTTGTCACACAAAAGCTCCATCACCTCGCTGTCCGGAGGGCGGAAACGGACATCCTCCTGAAGGATCTCTTTGCCCCCACCCATAATTTCGATTAGGCGCTTAGCCAAATCCCCGATGGACACCGCCTTTCCGGAGCCGATATTGATCACCTCCCCCACAGCCTGGGGGGCTTCGGCAATCTTGATGAAGCCGGCCACCGTGTCCGTGACGTAAGTCAGGTCTCTGACGGGGGTAAGAAGGCCCAACCGGATGGTGTCGCTTTTGAGACCCTGGCTGATTATGGCAGGGATAATGGCCCGGGCTGACTGCCGGGGGCCATAGGTGTTGAAAGGGCGGATGATGGCAACCGGAAGGCCGAAGGACCGGTGGTAGCTCTCCACCAGCTTATCCGCCCCGATTTTGCTGGCGGCATAAGGAGATTGGCCCTGAAGGGGGTGTCTCTCATCTATCGGAGTATATTGGGCGCTGCCATAGGTCTCGCTGGTGGAGGTATGGACGAACCGTTCCACCCCCGCTCGCCGGGCGGCTTCCAGGAGGTTCAGGGTGCCCGTGATGTTTACCGCCACAAATTGGGCCGGGGCCAGGTAAGAATAAGGGATGGCGACAAGGGCAGCCAGATGAAAGACCAGTTCACAGCCGGCCACCATTCTTTCCACCCCGTATGGATCGGTGATGTCACCGGATATGACCTCAATCTCCTTTTTCAACTTTTCTGGCAACAATTCCAGCAGGCCCCAGTCGTTGCGGGAATTGTAACGCACCAGAGCCCTGACCCGGGCCCCTAGTTCCACCAGGCGTTCCACCAGGTGGCTGCCAATGAACCCCCCGGCGCCGGTAACCAGAACCCGTCTGCTCTCCCACCATGCCATAAATTTACCGCTTCAAAGACGGCCAGCTGGTCGTTTTCTTATCCGGAGCCCCTTTGCCCCCTGTGGCCCCTTACCATAGTTTGGCCTTGGTCCAAAAGGGACCCGCCGGCAAACTGCCTGTATTGCACCTGATGGTGAAACCTGAGGCCCACTTCTTGTCCGTCCAGTATTGGGGCTTTGGAGGATAAAAGTGGGGTGCAGGGCTGAAACCGGGGGAGGGTGGGCCGTTCAGGCAAAAAAAACCGGCAGGAAGGAGGGGAGATGGGGGGAGTTTCCTGCCGGTGAGGGGGAGGAAAAACAAGTTGGGCCGTCTTGTATTGCTTTTTATCTAGATTATCAATTTTTTTTCTCGAATGCAACGGGTTATATGAATAATTCTTGAAAACCTTTTTCAAATTCCTGACTGGCCTTCTGATAGTCTTCATAACGTCCGATATCCAGCCAGTAACCGGAAAAAGGATAATAGTACACAGGCTTTTGGGCGGCCAGCAGCCGTTTCACCAAATCCGGGAAATCTAGGTACCCTTGGGAGGGAATGAATTCCAGCACCTGGGGCTCAAAGACATAAACCCCCATGCTCACCAGATGGGTGGTGGTGGGTTTTTCCACATAATCCCGGATGCGGCCCGGTCCGTCTTTGATGATCACCCCCAGGTCAATTTTCACCAACCGCTCATAGGCCCCGATGGTGGCCACCCCCTTCTGGGCCCGATGATATTCCAGCAAATGGGAAAATTTAAGATTGGTCAGCACATCGGCGTTCATTACCAGGAAAGTTTCGGTCAATCCAGGTATCCTGGCCAAAGGCCCGGCGGTGCCCAAAGGCTCGGTCTCCAGGGAATACTCAATGTTCACCCCCCAGCGGGAGCCATCCTGAAAGTAGGCCTGTATGAGGTGGCTTAGATATCCCACCGCCAAGGTCAGGTGACGGAAACCCTGGGCCGCCAACTGGCGAATAATAAGTTCCAGCACCGGCATGCCTCCCAGCGGCACCAGGGGCTTGGGGATTACCTCCGTCAAAGGTGCCAGTCGCACACCTTTGCCGCCCGCCAATATGACAACCCGCATCGTAAACCCTTTAAAACATGAACCTTGGGGCCTCTCTGAGGGCCCGTTACTTACCAGGGCTTTACCACCTTGCCCCAGGATTTGAAAAACATAATAAGCAATCATGGTGCCAAGCTCATATCATCCTGATAATTCAGCCTTTTTAGATATTAACCTTTATATCAATGTTTATGTTTTAAAACATTTAGTTAAAATGTTTTTTAAATATCCTAGGCTTTTTGTCAATTTTCCTGAATATGGGAAGCCCGCCCTGAACTGATCTGGCAAGATTATGCCGGAGGATGGGAAATGACCGATTTTGAGAAGGAACCCTGGGGTGGGGCAGGGGTTAAGGCGTTTCAGCCCCTGAAGCACCCGTCCGGCCCGGGCTAACTTTTCCTGAGGCAAGTCACGGTGGCCAAAGGCTTAAGCAGGCGCCTGAACCAGTTTACCTGGAGTAGGGGGAGTTCCCTTAAAGTCCGGGACCAAAAATACCAAGTGCCCACCAAGCAAAGGGCGTCGGCCAGATAAGGAGCCAGGACCGGGTGCAGATGGCGGCTGAAGGCCATGCGCCATGAGGCGGTAAAGACAATATAATAAACTATGAAGATGATGAGGCCCACAATGAGGCCCCAGGTCCGGCCATGGATCTGAGGGCTAAGACCCAGCGGCACAGCCAAAAAACAGAGCAAAAGCGCCCCTAAGGGCAACGACAGCCGCTGGTGCAGTTCCACCACGAGACGGACAGCCCGGGGAGAATCAGGGACCGACTGGCGGAGGGCTTCCCGGAGCTCTCCCGGGGACAACTCCCGTTCGGACACTTGCCGGCTCTTCACTGCCAAGTGAATGAGGGGGAGAGGAAGTTCATAACTTTTAAATTCCACGGTCTGCCGGTCTCTCAGGTCCTTTCCCCAGCGGATTAAGCGACCGTCCTCCAGGCGCAGGATCAGGGCTTCCTGACCCGGGTCATATTTAAGACTTCCCCTTTGGGCATAAATATTCTGGGGATGAGCAGATTCCCTCAGGTCGTTTACAAAAATGCCGGACAGCTCGCCACCTTTGGGGGACACCCGGTTCACAAACAGCATCAGGTTTTGAAAATCAGTGTTGAAGGTCTGCTCCTGCAAGCCTAGGTCCGCCCTTTTGCGCAAAACCTCCGCCAATTGTAGCCGGGTGGCCCTCTGCCCCCAAGGGCTCCCGTACAGGCTGAGAAACCCGGTTGCCAGGGCCACCGCCAGGGAAAACCAGCAGATGGGCACCATGAGCCGGATGTAACTCAAACCGGCGGTCTTCAAGGCCATCATCTCATAGTCCACCGAAAGGCGGAGGAAGGCCAGGATAATTCCCACTGTGGCCGCCATGGGCAGGGTGAAGACCAGAAGATAGGGCAGCAGGTACAGGCAGGATCTGAGAATTTCCCCCAAGCCGATGCCCTTGACCAGAATCATCCGGGTGATGATGAGAAGCCGCCCCGAAAACACAATCAAGGTAAAGGCCAACAGGCTTACCAGAAAGGGATGGAGAATTTCCCGCAACAGATAACGGTGGATAATCCGGGGCATTGGCAGAGAACCTGTTACATCCGGGCGCCGGGCAGGCTTGCCTTTCAGAAGTATTTTCTCCTGCCCGCCACCAAAAGGCAATCCCGGTGGCGGGCCAGAATTTCATATTCCCCCGGAATCTGGGTCTTAAGCCAGACAAATTCTGGATATTTCAAATAAAAAAACACCCGTGGGTGACGAGCCACGAAATTTTTGAGATCCTCCCGAGTCTTCAGGATGAGTCCGGCATTCGGGGCCAACTGTTTGCCAAAATCCAGCTCTGTCCTGAAATCCAGCAAATGAAAAACCTGGCCGCTGTAAAAACTGACCCCTTGGGAGTAAAGAAATACCCCGACAAGAACATCCCCCGGTCGCAAGTGATCTTTGAGGCTTAGTCCCACCTCCCGGGGGGAGCGCCAAGGTCCCAGACCCTCCAACGCCAAGGGTAATAAAGCTGCCACTCCCAGGGCCCCCACCAAAAGAAGCTCCCCTCGTCGGAATATCCAGGTGAGCGTAGGGGTCAGGGCCAACAAAAGCAAAATCCAAGGGGCATACGGCTTAAAAGGGGCAGCCAGCCCAATCAGCGCCTCAAGTTTTGCGGGAGGAAACAGATAGAGAGCCAGTAAAACCCAAAAGACCATGCCCCACAGAATAAGGCTCAGCCTCAGGCCAGGCTCATGCCAAAACCTCCGGTCTTTGGCCGACACCTCGGCCAGCCCACTCCCCAAAATCAGGGACAGAGGTAAAAGGGCCGGTAGGATATAAGGGGCCAATTTCCCTCGGGAAAAGGAAAAGAATAGCAGCACCAGGCCGGACCAGAGCAGTAAAAAACCCCGGTCGCGATAAGGAAGGCCATTCCGGCGCCCTATTGCCCAGGGGAGCAGTCCCGTCCAGGGAAGCATAAAGGCCACCAGGACCGGACCAAAATACCACCAGGGCTCGGCATGAAAGCGGACCCCATCCAGATAGCGTTCCACATGATGCTCCCACAAGAAAAAGCGGGGGAATTCAGGGTAGCGCCAGGTGACATAAAGAAACCAGGGGAGCAGCAAAACCGCAAGAATCAGCCAAAAACGGGGGCGACTCAGGGCCTTGAAGGTCTGGCGGCCCCAGAACCAGGCCGCGGCTGACCCTACAAGCCCCGCAAGCACCAGGGCTGCCGGCCCCTTGATCAACACCGCCAGGGCCAAGGCCACAAAGCTTATGGGCCAAAGTTGCTCCCGTCCCCGGCTGAGAGCCAAATATCCCAGGCCCAGGCTGACATTCACCGAAAAGGCAAAGGCCATGTCCAGGGTTAGAAGGCGCCCCAGAACCAGGTATCCTCCCGAAGTGGCCAAAACCATAGCCCCCCAGAACCCCAGGCGCTCCCCCCCCAAAGCCCGCCCCAGACCATAGGTCAGATAAAGCCCACCCCAAGCCGCCAGGGCCGAAGGGAGGCGGGCGCACCACTCGGTCTGCCCGCAGATGGAAAAAAACAGGGCCACCAGCCAATACATCAGGGGCGGTTTCTCAAGGTAAGGCAAATGGTTGAGGTGGGGAATCAGCCAGTCCCCCAGTTCCAACATTTCCCGGGCAATCTCAGCGTATCGCCCCTCGTCGGGATCCATGAGCCCGGGTTTTCCCAGGCGCCAGCCAAACAGCACCAGCCCCACCAGGGTGAGCCAACCCAGACAAAAAAACCGGGAATACCCTTGGGAACTTGAACCACCAGCTGGCATAACGTTGGAAGGGTGAGGTGTGTCCGGCAAATTATGCCAAATTGGTCTTCGGATTTTTTACCTTTCCAGATTTGCCAATGTTTGTCAATGCATAAGCCTTCCTCGGGTGATCCTCCACCCAAGGCCGGTTTTTCTGCATCTTATGAGAAGATTTCCCTTGGCAAAACAAAGGTGATTGGGGATTTAGCTGACTTTTGTCGGGAAATTGGCGGACCTTGCCTCATCCTTACTTTTTTACGGCAATGGCTATCCGGGATAGTTCTCACGGGGTGTCTTTCCTGTGGTAGAGAGGGCTTGCCAGGGGCAGTTTTCAAAAACTGCAAAAGAAGGCCTCGCGGGAATGGAACCGCTGACCGCCCGGCCCTTACCAGCTTTTTCTTTCAAAAATTGTGGGGGAGGCCGGGGTCTCCTCGGACCAGGGGCGATCCACGGCCCTCAGATAATCCCTTTTCCCTTTGCCCACCAGGCGGTCATTCTGAAAAACCAGGGGGGTGTAGCCGCCCCTGACCGTGCCACTTTCCGGATAGTCCATATTGTGGGTGCGGTAAAAGGTGATGACAAAATGCCCGCCCCGGTAATCGCCTTCCTCCCGGGAGTGGGGAGGCCCCATAATGCCCTCCACTTCCTCCCGGGTCATGCCCAGCTTTACTCCCTGATATTTGACATAAGAGGCGAAGATTTCCTGACGAGGCCATTGGGTGAGAACCTTGCCCTGGCAACCGACCGCCAGAGTGACAAGGACCAAAAAAAGGGGGAGCCAGGGCATGGGTTTCTCCTCGGGGGGAATCTACTTGGACTATAACCGGCTGACCGGCCGATCGTCAAGTTAAACCCAAACCATGACCCTGGCGCGGGTGATGGCCTGAAAGAGAGCCATACGGCAGCGGCAGAGTTTTTACTCCTGGCTCAGGAAATCCCTCCTTTGAACCCCGCCCTTTGCCATAAGTCAAAAGTCTGGGCCCTCGGTTTACGCACAATTAAGTTTGGGGCACCAAGTCTAGACTTTCCCCCCAAGTCTTCCGATTTCGTCTAGGCCAAATTTTCCGCCCGAACAGGAGTTTTTTGCCGCAAGCTTCAATTATTTCAAGGGTTGGTAACCTCACACATCTGGGGCTCCAGAGACTTATCATAGGGCTCCTGGCCCACGAGGACCCGGGTCCGGTAAAAACTCTTCAGGCGTCTGCGGATGGTTAGGCCTTCCTTCCCCATACTGGCCAGGATGTGCTCCGTCAAAGGCGCCAAATCCTCATGGGCCAGTACTGTGGTGCGTTTGTTTCTTTTCATGGAATTTACTCCTTAAAAATGTTTTTCATCTCCTATTCAATTTTGATGCCACAATCTGGAGAAATCTTCTCCTGCGCCGGGCTTTGGTAAAAAAGAAAAATTCAGCCGGTTTAAAACCTGTAAGGGTTATTTAAATTGGCAAATAGGCTTTGCTTTTTACCGGCTAACTGATATAGCTCAACCAGGGGGGAGAGGGAAAGGCCGATCAGCGGGAATGGCCCAGATAAAGGGGCTCTTGTTACATAAGGCTCCCGGGTGGGGTGCGGGTGAGGAAGTGGGAATTTAGGGTTTCTGGTCCCGGGCTGACTTTCCCCACCAAACTATTCTTGTATGTAGCCCTAGCCATATGTGGGCCCCGGGTATCAAGAGTCCGATAGGTTTAATTTTTGGGGAGCCGCGGCTGTCAGCCACCTCAGATCAGGCCGGCCACCTGCAGGAAATTGTGAAGAAATTGCCGGAACAGCTTACCCATACTTTCTTCTTCCTTCCGGGCCTGCGCCAGAAGCTGGTCAGGTTCGACCCCGGATCCGGCCAGGGCCCATTCCCGGGCGTGGGCCAACCAGGTAGCAGCATCCCGGGCGTCGGCATGGTTGTCAAATTGCACCCCCACCACCTTAGGATTGTCTAAAAGTCCCAAAGCCTCCACCTTGGCCGCCGGAGAAGTGGCCAGAATACTCAATCCCCGGGGCAGGGGCAGGTGCACCCCTTGGCCATGCCACTTGAAAAGACGAAAGCGCTGGGGCAAGGCCTTAAAAACCGGATGGACCCGCCCCCGGGCCGTAAGGTGACCGGTGACGAAACCTATCGATTTTTGAGGCAAAGGCCCCACCCGGCAACCCAAGATATGACCCAGAAGCTGGTGTCCCAGGCAAAACCCCAAATAGGCCCGGCCCGAGGCCAGGGTCTCCCGAATCATGGCTTTCAGGCCGCGAAGATAGGGGAATTCCTCCTCCTGATCCACATTAGGTGAACCGCCCAGAACCACCAGGGCGGCAAAAGGCTCCAGGGAGGGCAGAGGGGTCCGCCAGGCCTCCGCCACCTCCCAGGGTACCCGGACTTCCTCCAAGGCCCTAAGCAGGTGGCCACCGGGTCCTTCCCACTCCATATGCTGCACAATCAAGATTTTTTCCCTGGTCATTGGTGGGCCCTTTCAAATCGTGGTATATTGGCACAGTAATTTAAGGTATTTTGGCAAGCGGAAGCGGATGGCCCTGCACCTTGGCCCATAATCCATTATGCATTATATCTTTTTGACCAACCCTTTAAGCCCGACCAGACGGCCACCGGAAAGGAAAAACCCAGGGCTTGACCTTATCTTGGTCTCAGAATTCCTTGAACAGCTCTGACCGCAGTTCCTCATGGAATCTGTTAACCTGAACGGTTTGAAAGCCTATCGTTTCCCCGGGCTGGGATCCTTCCCTCAAGTGATCCATGCCATCTTCACCCGTCAAGGTGGTGTAAGCCAAGGCCCTTACCAAAGTCTCAATGTCAGTAGGGCAGTGGGGGACCATTCTGCAAGGGTGCAGGAAAATCTGCGCCTTATCCAGCAGGCCCTGGGGCTCAGGCGACTGGTCAGCGCCGCCCAGGTTCATGGAAACCAAGGCGTGATCATTCCAGCTGACAATCCGATTGCCCCAGGAGAGCTGCCCGAAGCGGACATTCTCATCACCGCTCAGCCGGGGGTGGGATTACTTATAAAACAGGCGGATTGTCAAGCCGTCCTTTTCTATGATCCGGAACACCAAGTGGTGGCCAATGCCCATGTGGGCTGGCGGGGACAGATCCAGAGAGTCCTGGCCGAAACTGTGATTTGTCTCGGCGCCCGCTTCAAGACCCGCCCTGAGGTACTCCGGGCCGCCATCGGCCCAGGGCTGGGACCCTGCTGTGCAGAATTCCGCTATTTTCACCGGGATTTTCCTCGGGAGTTCTGGAGGTATCAAAAGCAGCCCGGATACTTTGACCTCTGGCAGCTCAGTTTTGACCAACTGGTCCAGGCCGGGCTTAAACCCCAGCATATCGAGGTGGCCGGTATCTGCACCCGGTGCCGCAGCGAAGAGTTTTTTTCCTACCGCCGTGACAAAATCACCGGCCGCCAAGCCGCGGTCATCGGCCTTAGGGCCTGAAAGCGACATTTGGAGGGTGACGCAGAGTTATTCGGGGGGACGGAGATCCCAGGAGCCCTTCCTCCCCTTCACCCAAGCCCCAAGTCCTTAAATTTTTTCCAGGATTGGCGAGGCCCGCCGATAGCCCCGCCTTGCTAACCCTACTGAACGGGGGGAAATGGAAAGGTCGAGAAAAAGCTGAGAGCTCCTGGGGTTGTGCCAGGGCTTCAACCCCTGACCCCCACCCCCTTCAATAACCCCTGCAGAAAGTTTTCATTACGAGGGTGTCTCTTTTTTGGTGAGCTTATCCTTAAGGTCATTGAACATCTTTTTCCCACCATCCACAGCTTTTGCCACCTGTTCGGGATACTTGTAGCCCACCAAAACACCCACCAGGAAGCCAACAATCAACCAGCCCATATGTGTATATTCCTTTCGTATACGGAATTCTGGAAATCGGTCGCAAAGATTACCAGCTTCCCCCTTCTTTTACTCCGGAATCTCAGAAATGGCAAGTTTATTTGAGACGCGCCAAGGCTTCCCGGGCCAAGTGGGCCACGGTGGTTCGGTTAAGTTCCCCCTGCTCATAAAGGGTAAGAGGGGCTTCATCCTTTAGCAGGGCCTCCAGATCTTCCCGGGCCTCCTGGTCCCGGAGCATCCCCAGTGTCCAGGCTCCCAAGCCCCGGACCTCGGGATCCTGATCCTTTAGGCAAAGACGAATACAGGGTAGAACCTCCGCCAAGGCCTCAGGGCGCACCTCGGCCAGGCGACCCAGGCCCCATAGCATGGCCCCTCGGGAAAAAGGCTTCTCCAGGAAGCCGCAAAACATGGGGATTATGTCGGATACCACCGGAAATGCCTGCCGGGCGATTTCCCCCAGCGCGGCGGCTGCGCCCCAGCCGGCGCTCCCGGAATCCTCATTGAGCATCCACAGCAGTCGGCCGATGACCTTTTTAACCTGTTCAGGATGGCCCCGGGCCACCTCCCCCAGGCCCTCTAGGGCTCGCCAGTAGAGGAGGTCCTGTGGGTTAAACAGGAACTGCAGCAAAAGGGGCGGTACGCCATCCGCCTGCCCGGCCAGGGCCACCAGGGCCGGGAAATCCCGCGTCTGTAAAAGTTCCTGCACCCTGCGGCGCAATGTCACGCGGCTCACCATTGATAACCCTTAGCCTTTATTAAAACCAAGCTTCTGCCTCAAAAGGGGATGTCATCTTCCGGGATGCCGCCCTCAGGCGGGGGGAAGGGAGGTTCGGCCTCCCGGTCGCCCCGGCCCGGCCCCAGCATCCTCATGGTATCCGCCACGATTTCATAGGAGTAGCGTTTCACTCCCTCCTGTTCCCAGGAATCCGAGCGGATACGCCCCTCGATGTACACCAGACGGCCTTTGGAGAGGTATTGACCGCAGATTTCAGCCAACTTCCCCCAGGCAGTGATGCGGTGCCATTCGGTGCGCTCCTGCCGGGTACCCTGCCGGTCGGTATAAGTTTCGGAAGTGGCGATCCGGAATTTGGCCACCGCCATGCCCGAGGCGGTGTAGCGCAGTTCCGGGTCCGCCCCCAGGTTGCCCACCAGGATCACCCTGTTCACCCCTCCAGCCATACTTCCTCCTTCGGTGCCTCACCCCTTGATTTTTTCATGCTCTATCACAGAAAAAAAAACCGGGCAAGCTGTATTCCGACCAGGGCGCCTCTCTCCTTTACCGCTTTATATTGAGTAAATTTGCAGGGTTAATCATAGGGCCGAGTCCAGTCCAGAAGCCGCACTTCCGGAGCCAGGTGGCCCTGAAAAGAGGAGAACCGGGGGCTGATGGCAATGGTCAGGGGACCGGAGAGGGGATGGTGGCGGGCCTGATCAAAGGCAATGGCTTCCATAATTACCGTCCCTTGGGAAAACTGCACCTTCAGATGCCGCTCCCCCACCACCCGGGAGGAGAGGCACTCCACCTCTGGACAGACAAACACCGGCTCGGGATTGCCCGGTCCAAAGGGGCGCAGCCTCTCAAGATAGGAATAGAAAGGCGGATCCAGGTCCACTAGACTCACCTGGGCATCCACCTTAAGAAATGGCCGAGGTGGCTCGGCCCCCACTTGGTTAACAAAGGCCTCCTCCAATGCTGTCTGCAGATGGGACAGTTGGTCTGCCATAAGGGTGAAGCCGGCAGCGGCTTCATGGCCCCCAAATTTCAGAAGATGCCTTCGGCAGGTCTTGAGCCCTTCATAAAGGTGAAATCCCTCGACGGAGCGGGCTGAGCCTCTGCCCAGGCCGTCCTTCAGGCTGACCAAAGCCACCGGCCGGTGGAAGTCCTCTGCCAGGCGGGCGGCGGCGATCCCCAGGACTCCTGGATGCCAGCCTTCCTGCCCCAACACCATGACCGGCCTCCGGTCCAACCCCAGCTTTCGGATCAACCCCAGGGACTGGCGCAGGACCTCCTCTTCCAGGGCCTGGCGCTTTCGGTTCAACTCCTCCAAAATGCGGGCCTGCCCCCGGGCCTGGGAGAGGTCCCCGGCCAACAAGAGCATAAGCGCCCCCCAGGCTTGGCCCAGACGGCCGGCGGCATTGAGGCGGGGGGCCAGGCGGAACACCACATCCCGATAGGTGACCTGGCGGCCGTTTAGGCCAGCAGCCTCTTTGAGGGCCACCAGCCCCGGCCTCCGGGTCTCCTCCAGGACCCGGAGGCCCTGGCGCACTAAAATGCGATTGTCCCCCAAAAGAGGCACCACATCGGCTGCGGTGCCCAGGGCCACCAGGTCCAGATAACTCCTAAGGTTGGGCTCCGGCCGCCCTTTGAACCACCCTTCCTCCCGCAGACGAGCCCTCACTCCCAGGGCCACAAGCAGAGCCACCCCCACTCCCGCCAGCATTTCAGAAGGATAGGCCGCGCCTCCCCGTTTGGGATTCACCACCGCCAAGGCCGGGGGAAGTTCCGGGGGGAGCTCATGGTGATCGGTGACGATAATTTCCAGTCCCAGGTCCCGGGCCCAGGCCACCTCGGCCAAATCACTGATGCCGCAGTCCACCGTCACCAGAAGGCGAGCCTGACCGGCCAACTTACTCAAGGCCGCCTGATTCAGGCCATAGCCCTCCCGGAGACGGTCCGGGATGTAGGGAATGCAGGGAAGACCGAGCTCCTGCAAAAAACCGGTAAGAAGACAGGCGGCGGTTAGGCCGTCCGCGTCATAATCCCCGTAGATGGCCACGGGCTCCCGCCGGCGCACCGCCAGGGCCAGGCGGGCCGCCGCCTTCTCCAGATCCGGAAGCCTGAAGGGGGGTAGCATCCGATCCAGGGTGGGCTCAAGGAAAGCCAGGATGTCTTCCGGGGACACCAACCCCCGGTTCAACAGGAGCCGGGCAATGAGGGGCGGCACCCCGTGGCGAGAACTCACCTCCCGCACCAAGTCAGGGTGTTCCGGATAGGCCCGCCACACCTTTCGCCGCCGCATGCCCACTCCTGGTAGGAGCCGCAAGTTGGGGGAGGGGTTGGAGCACGGCTCCCCCGCCCTCCCCTCAATCCATCCTATGCCACCGTCTCCCCCGGTTTCAAGGGGATGACTGTAATGTCTTCACCTGCAAGGAGAGCGGTCAGTTCCTCCGGGGTGCCGGTGAGCACCGGGAAGGTGCCGTAGTGCATGGGGATGACCCATTTGGGCCTGAGCAGCCGGCAGGCCAGGGCCGCCTCCTTGGGGTTCATGACATAATGGCTTCCGATAGGAAGCATGGCCAGCTCCGGCCGGTAGAGTTCCCGGATCAGCTCCATATCCTTAAAGACTGCCGTGTCTCCGGCATGGTAGGCCGTAAACCCGTTGGGGAATTTCACCACAAAGCCTCCCGGATCCCCGGCAGGGATCAGGCGCCCTTCCTCCTCAGTGGTGGAGGAGTGCACCGCCTGGGTCAGGGTGATCTCCAGGCCGTTGGTCTTGAATGTCCCCCCTTTGTTCATACCCACCACCCGGGCCACCCCCTGGTTGGCCAATAGCAGCGAGAGCTCATGGATGGCCACCACCTGGGCCCCGGTGGCTTTTGCCACTTCCACGGTGTCCCCCACATGGTCGCCGTGACCGTGGGTGACCAGGATGTAATCCACCTTCCCCACCTGGCTGACAGGGGTATCAAGGAGAGGGTTGTGGAGCCAGGGGTCGATGAGCACGCTTACCCCCAGCCCTTCCAGTTTAAAGGCGGCATGGCCATAAAAGGTGATGCTGACATTGCGGCCGATGGTACTTTTGGTCATAACCACCTCCTCTGCTGACCGCCCTGGTACGCGGCAATCAAACCCGGCTCCGAACATGCGTGGGGCCTTTAGCCCTGAGGTCCGGCCAGCTTTTCCAAGGCCTCCAGGTTTTGGCGCATACCCAGGGCGATCAAGGTATCCCCGGCATGGATCGCGGTTCCGGGGCTGGGATTGAAAATCATGTCCCCGCTCGCCCGCTTGATGGACACCACGATGATATTCAGTTTCTGACGGATGCCGGAGTCTTTGAGAGCCACACCCACCAGGGGGGAAGAGGGTGCCACCGGGATCTCCTCCATACTCAGGTCCACCTCCTCCTTCATGGCCAATTCAATGAAGGTGGTGACATTGGGCCGCAGGATGGCCTGAGCCATTTTGCGCCCCCCCAGTTCATAGGGCGATTCCACCCGGTCGGCTCCGGCTCTGAGGAGTTTTTGCTCCGAACCGGGTTCGGCTCCCCGGGCCACGATGAACAGGTGCGGGTTTAGGCTTCGGGCCGTCAGGGTGATAAAGACATTGTTGGCGTCCGAGGAGACCACCGATACCAGCCCTTTGGCCCGCTCAATTCCGGCCTCCAGCAGAACCTCCTCCCGGGTGGCATCCCCCGGAAGATAATAATAGCCCAGGGTTTCCAGAAGGGTCAGCCGCTCCGGGTCACTCTCCACCACCACAAAAGGGACCCCTCTCTCTTTCAGTTGGCGGGCAATGGTTTCCCCGATGCGGCCGAAACCGCAGATTATGTAATGCTGGCTCAGCTTTTTTATATGCTTCTGCAACTTCCTTTTCCCCAGGGCCTGTTGGATTTCCCCTTCCACCACCAGGCGGGCGATGCTGGTGATGATGTAAAACATGATGCCGATGCCCGCCAGCATAAGAACCATGCTGTAGGCCCGGCCCGCGGTGGTGAGGGGCTTTACCTCCCCGTAACCCACCGTGGTCAGGGTAATGACCGTCATGTAGAGTGCGTCAAAGTAGCTCCAGCCCTCGATGATGACGTAGCCCAGGGAACTCCCCAGGATGAAGGCCACCAGGATGGCCACCCACAGAAGGAGTTTATGAAAAGTTACCATCCCGGCTCAGTCACGCCCACATTTTCTTTGAAGGCCTCATGCTGCCGACCTTGGTTAGCCTTTGACCAGAGCCTCCGCCACATAGGCGTCGGTGATAAGCACGTTGAAATAACGCCCCTTGAGGCAGGCCCGGATGGCCTCCGTCTTTTCCAGCCCGCCGGCCACGGCCACCAGGTATTTCCCCTCTTCGGCCGCCAGTTTCCGGAGTTCCGGGGCCATTACCCCCACAATTCGGTCAGTGAGGGCCTTCAGGTCCTTGTCGGTGTCGTCAATGAGGGCCTCCCCCTTGGCGTTGATCGGGGTATGGTTGATCTCCGCCACCACTCCCTTGGCCGCCAGTTGTTCGGCCGTGAGGTTCAGCTCTTGTTGGGCCAACGCCATGAAGCCCGGCTTGTCCACCGCCAGATGGCCGATGGCCAGAAGCATGATGTCCACCTGCCAGATGTCCTGGTAAATCTTCAACAGTTCAGGGTTCGCCTTGATCTGGGCCTCATATTCCGCCCGGGAGGTCACCGGCACCGATGGCAGGTTGAAGGCCATGGCATCCGGGTATTTGGTGCTCATCATGCCCACCAACACGTTGCTGGTGAGGCCTGGCATGACAAAAATGCGGGTCAGGTTCAAGGGATAAATCTGGGGATGGCCGATCCGCTCGGGTTCCAGATAGTTGATAAGATAATAGAGGGTCTTGCCGCAGGACAGGCCGATTTTGACCCCCTCCCAGGCAATCTCTTCCAGATAATGGGCCCCCTCCCGGGCAATGGTCTTCTGGATGGCGTCAAAGTCCCGGATGCCGGGATCCACCACCCGGACCTCCCGAAGGTGGGGAAAGAGCCTCTGGAGTTCGTCCTCCAGGTCCGAGCGCCGGGGAATGGCCGACTTTTCAAAGATAAAGGCCATTACCTGTGGCAGGGTGGTGTATTCCATCTCGTGGAGCCCCAGGCGGTGGGGTTCAAAGGGCCCGTGGCGCCGCATGTAGGTGGCGATGCGGGAGGCCTCCTTGCGGGCCTCGTCGTAGGCCACGTCGCTGAACAGGTCCACCGGGCCGATGAGCTTCCCCCCGGAGATCTGGTAGCCCGCGGCAATCACCCGGGGCGGCCCGTCAAAGCGGATGGGCCGGGCGTCGGCAAAGGACACCGGCATCAGCGGCCCGTGGTGGGAGCCCCGCATCCACCCCTCCACCAGATGGGGGAAGGCAAAAGGCTCCAGAACCTCACCCACCGCCGGAAAGCCCGCCTGACAACGCACCACCATGACCGGGTCGTCTTTCCCCACATAGCGCCCGGCAATGAGCCCCAGCTTCTGGGAAGAGGCCACCGCAGCCACCTCGTTGTCCTTTTTGCGATAAATGTTTTCAATGACATAGCGCCCAGAGGCCCCGATCAGCACCAAAAGATCATACATGTCCTCCGGACACGACAAAATCCACTCCTTGTCCTCCATGACATCCAGCACCCGGAAGCGGAAGCCCCGGTGCATGGAGGGGTCGATGACCAGGCCCGGGGTGTTGAAGGGGTCCCCGAAGATTTTAAACAGGGGCAGGTTCCAGGCCCCGGGGGACGTCTTGTCCGCCATGAACACCACCACCGGCTCGCTTTTGCGCTCCACGAAGCTCATCTCCGCCACTCCGGGGCCCATGCCCTTGACGTTGCCGGAGAAGGCGTCCGCCAGCATGTCCTGGCCGGCGCCGTAAAGCTTCATACGTTTGGCCAGCTCGGTGAGGTCCAGAAAGGTATCCCAGGCGAACTGGTGAATCTCGGGATTGTCCTCCCCCCGGCGGTGGGTCATGATGAGCTCTACATCATCCCCCACGTTCAGGGCCTGACCGTCTATCAGAAGGCCGCGCTTCACTGCTTCATCCAGGTGTTTTTGTGCCAGGGCCAACATGTCGGGATGCATGGCACAGTGACCTACCCAGCCTCCCACGTCCGCCTTGATGACCGAAAGGGTGATTTTGTCCGTGGCTCCCATAAACTCTCCTTTCTTCCCTTTGCGCAAAATCCTTGGTATCTGGTTAATGGATGTGATATGGATGGGCCATGTGCCGCAAGCTTCCGGGTGCCTTAGCCCTAATGGTTCTGATTCTGGTAACGGCCTGCGCGCCTGGGGTCCAGCCAGCGGGGAGCCCTGGTCCCCCCTTGAAGCCCGGCCTATATGTCAGCGAGAGTTATCGTGCTCCGGGGATCAATCCCGGGAATCTCACCTGCTTCCTGGAGCCGTTTGCCGGAGCCGCCGCCCATGGCCCGGAGGAGACCTTTTCCAGACTCTTTCAGGAGGAATTGCTCCGGGCCTGGCAAACCCAGGGGCTTAATTTGGGACCCCCTGAGAGTCCCTGCCGCCTGTCGGGGGTCATCCATCAGCTCACCATCCGGGGAAGCCGGTTACGGAGATTCACCGGCAGGTTGCACGCCAGGCTGGTTTTGGCGGGTGCCCTCCAACAGGACGACCGGGTGCTTTTCGCCTTCCGGGATGAAGTGCAGGCCAGCTCGCCCGTTGCCCCCGGGCCGGCAGCGCCCCGGGAACAGGAACTGCTTCTCCGTTTCCTGGCCCGGGAAGCAGCAAACCGTCTCCTCAACGAACTGCTCCTGGGCAGGGAATCCCCCCCTCCCGAATAAGCCCCGGGCAATAACTCTCCGGGGAGTGATACCTTAAAAACCAGTTGGCCAGCTCCCGCTTCTGGTGAAAGATCCCTCTGGCAAAAATTTGCCGGTGCCCCATCTTAAAACCTCCATTTCAGGGCCCCTTGTCCGGGATAATCTTAACACAAAGAAGCCGGGGGAACATACCGGAAAATTCCCTCTTCCCTAAGTCTTTGGCTGTTTGCCCAAATTGTTTTATAATGGCGGGAAGATCAAAAAAGACAGGACTTTCCCATGAGCCGTGTAAGCCGGGTGAGGCGCAAAACCAAAGAAACCGACATCCACCTGGAATTGAACCTGGACGGCAGCGGCAAAGCGAGCCTTGAAACCGGGATCCCTTTCCTGGATCACATGCTGCATCTGTTTGCCGCTCACGGCTATTTCGACCTCAAGATCAAAGCAGTGGGTGACCTGGAGGTGGACCAGCATCACACCGTGGAGGATGTGGGCCTGTGTCTGGGGCAGGCCTTCCGGGAGGCCTTGGGGGAGCGGGCCGGGGTGCGGCGTTTTGGGGAGGCCCGGGTGCCCATGGACGAAACATTGGCCCAGGCCACAGTGGATCTGAGCAACCGTCCTTTTCTCCACTTTGATGTGATTTTCCCCTCAGGCACCGCCGCCCTCGATCCCCAATTGGTGAAGGAGTTCTGGCGAGCCGTGGCCAACACCGGCGGGATGACCATTCATCTGGAAGTGCCTTATGGAGAAAACCTGCACCACATTATGGAGGCCATTTTCAAGGCCATGGGCCGGGCTTTGGATTTGGCCACCCAACCGGAACCCCGGGCCCTGGGGGCGCCGTCCACCAAAGGGATGCTGTGAGGGCCGGCGGATACGCCTTAACATGATTGTCCTTAACCTGCGGTCAGCCACATGAATCGGCGGGAATTCGTGCGACAGGCGGCTTTGACGGCAGCCGGGCTCTGGGTCTTGGGGCCCTGGGAAGGGGCATTGCCGGCCCCTGTCAATAAGTCCCTTCTCCGTCTGGCCCTTTTGGCAGACGCCCACCTTAAGGATGGGAACGAGGAGCGCCCGGAAGCCAAGAATTTGGCCCGGGCGGTGTCCGAGATCAAGGCCGTAAGCCCGGCTTTCGACCTGGTGCTCTTCGCCGGAGATCTCGCCCATCACGGAAACCCGAAGGCCCTGGCTCTGGGCCGGGAGATTCTTTCCGGGCTTTCAGCCCCCCTTCTGGCTGCCCGAGGTGAGGGTGACGGTGGCCCTGAATCTTTGAGGAGGTGGGTGCGCCACATTGGCACAGCTCCCTTTTTTTATGAGTTCAAGGGGACTTACCTCCTTGGCCTGGACACCGGGTGGCAATCCTTCCGGGAGGGACCGGCCTTCGCCTTGGGGGAGACCCAGCGCCGGTGGCTGGGGGAAACTCTCCCCCGGCTCGACCCGAAAAAACCCCTGTTAGTCCTGTCCCATGCCCCCTTGACCCCCATTTTCCCTCCCTGGGGGCAATGGATCAGGGACGCGGCCGAACTGGCCCCTATCCTGGCTCGCTTTCCCCGGGTGATATGCCTTCATGGCCATGGTCATTACGCCGGGAGCCAGGGGGATTGGCCCATTTCCGGAAAAAAAGCTGGCCGTGGGGGCTTTATGTCTCCGAAAATCCGGGAAGACCGGAAAGTGGAAACCGGTCACCTGTCACTTCCCGCCACTTCCTGGCCTTACCCCTCTCCATTGGAGGGCACCACTTTAGACCTCCGCCCAGGTCTTTTGACCCGAGGCTGCGGCTGGCTGGAAATAACCGGAACGCCTGGGGGCTGGTGGGTGATTCCCCATATCTGGGAGACTTGACATCAGACCGGGGAGGCGGCCTCCGGAGGGTGAGTTCCCGCTTGTGGGGGTTCCCCAGGACCCGGATCTTGAGCCCTTTAATGAAAAAACGCACAAGGGAAAGGCCCGGGAAATTTTTCAATATTATTTTTATAGCGCCACCTTCCCCTTTCTCAAGTTAACCTTATGTTTTACTTTGCTTTTTTTAATCATTTTTTTCTTGGCCCGGATAGGGGAAAACTATTGACTTGGCTCTTGCCGTGTGATAGGTAGGCACATGTGAAAAGAATCATTTGTTCCCCCTAGGGGAAAGCAGGGGCTTTTGAAGGAAGAGACCAGACAATTTATCAAGGAGCTTCTTAGGGGCGGCGGTCAGGCTTCGGCCATCGGCTTATCCCTGGTCTTGGCCATCGTCATCGGGGGGGGCTTGGGGTACTGGCTCTACCAAGCCACCGGAAACAGCTACTGGTTCTACCTGGGTCTGCTTTTGGGCATTATCGCGGGTTTCCGTAATCTCTATGTAATGAGCAAAAAATACCGGAAGTGAAGAGCTCATGGAGATTTTGTCCCCCCGGAGCCTGAAGCTGGCCAACTGGCTGCTACTTGCCGTTCTGGTGGTCCTGGGATATCTCGGGCAGGGCCGCCCTTTTGCCCTGGGGGTTTTGGCGGGCGGCCTCTTGGTGGTGCTCAACTTCCATTGGCTGCACCACAATCTGCGGGGCCTGTTCGAGAGGGCCGCCCAGTTGCCGGAAGGGCAGCGGGGCCCGGCCAAGGTTTTTTTTGCAGCCCGCCAGCTCACACGCTTTTTTGTCTTGCTGGCCTGCATTTATTTTTTGCTGCGCCAGGAATGGGTGAATGTCGTGGGCCTCGTCATAGGGCTTTCCACCACGGTCCTGACCCTGATGCTGGCAGCCCTGATCGAGGTCATAAAGCTTATCATCAAGAAGGAGGCCAATCCGTCTCATGGAACATCCCATCCTATTTCTTGACCTGATTTTTGGGAAATTCGGGCTGCATATTCCGCCCCATGTGACCTATACCTGGCTCATCATGCTCCTCCTGCTGAGTCTGGGGTGGTTGGCCAGCCGGAGCATATCCCTGGTGCCGGCCGGAGCCCAGAACGTCTTTGAACTGGTCGTTCACAGCCTGGAAGAGTTCATGGTGGAAATCACCGGCGAGGAAGGGCGGGCCTTTTTCCCTTATATCGGCACCCTTTTCCTTTACATCTGGTTTTGCAACTTAATCGGCCTGCTGCCGGGGTTTTTGTCCCCCACCTCCAATATCAACACTCCCCTATCCATGGCCCTGTGTACTTTTGTGTTCACCCATTACCTGGGAATAAAATATCACGGGGCCAAGTACATCAAACATTTTCTGGGACCCATCCCCTGGCTGGCGCCGCTGTTTTTCCCCATTGAGGTTATCGGCCATACCGCCCGAGTGCTCTCCCTGACCCTGCGTCTTTTCGGCAACATCATGGGGGAAGACCTGGTACTGGCCATTCTCCTGCTTTTGGCTGGCAAGTTTCTGGCCCCCCTGCCCATGATGTTTCTGGCGGTGTTCACCAGCACGGTGCAAGCCTTTATCTTTACTTTGTTGTCCATGATGTATTTTGCAGGCTCCATGGAGCACGCCCACTAAAACTTGGAAGAAGGCCACTTCAAATATATCTGTTAGGAGGTTTTGGAAATGGCGAGAATCGGTTTGGCACTGCTTTTCACCTTGGTATGGGCCTCTCTGGCGCTGGCGGCTGAGCCCGCGGGTCAAGCGGCGGGCTTGGGCAGCTTTTTCAGCTATGCGGTGATGGCCGCTGGCTTCGGCATCGGCATCGCCGCCTTCGGTACCGGCATCGGCCAGGGTCTGGCCGTCCAGAAGTCCGTGGAAGGCATTGCCCGCAACCCTGAGGCATCCGGTAAGATCACCGTGACCATGCTCATCGGCCTGGCCATGATCGAATCCCTTTGTATTTACGCCTTGGTCGTGGCTTTGATTATCCTTTATGCTTACCCGATGACCCGGCCCATTGCCGCGGCCCTGGGCTTCAAAATCTAAGGAACCTGCACTCCGGGGGGGCTTGGCCCCCCCTTTCCCTGTTCCGGAACAATGTGCCAATCTCCACTTGGAGTTAGCTGAATTTGAGAGCTAACTTATGCGTACTCCAATGAAATTTTCCAAAATACCCTCGGCCACCATTACCCGCTTGTCTATTTATTCCCGCTATCTCGAGGAATTGGCTCAGGAAGGGGTCAAAATCATCGCCTCCGACAAGCTGGCGGAAAAGTGCGGTATCAACCCCGCCCAAATCCGCAAGGATCTGGCCTACTTCGGGGAATTCGGCATCCGGGGGGTGGGCTACTTCGTCAAGGAGCTGCTTTTCGAAATCAAACGCATCCTGGGGTTACACAAGGTTTGGAAAATGGCCTTGGTGGGCATCGGCAACCTGGGTTCGGCCCTTTTGGCCCACCAAAACTTCATCCGGCAGGGTTATGAGTTTGCCGCGGTCTTTGATGTGGACCCGGCCAAGGTGGGTCGCCGCCTGCCCAGCGGCCAAGTCATCCATCACCTGGATGAACTGGATAAGGTAGTAAAAGAGAACGGCATTGAAATTGGGGTTATTGCCACCCCGGCCAACAAGGCTCAGCAAGTGGCGCAGCGACTGGTGCACGCCGGCATCAAGGCCATTTTGAACTTCGCCCCCATCCAACTTCAGGTGCCCGAAGGCATCACCGTGGAAAATGTGGATTTCACCGTGAAGCTGGACAATCTGGCTTACCACCTCACCCTGGGGGCACTCTGAAGTCCAAGGACTTCTTCTTCCTCTTTCTGTTGGTCTCCCACGGTTTTTCCCTTTAAAGTGGAACCTCCATCGGCGGGAAAAAACCGTTTTATTTCTGCCTCCAGGTTTAGAGGAAGCTGGGGCCGAAAAGCCACACCCATAAACTCCTGATGGTCTGCGGCTCTTACGCCAAAGACACCTTCACCAGGTCTTCCCGGGGGGAGACTTTGTCCAGACGGATTCTTACGGTGTCCCCCGGCTGAAGGCTGACGGAGGGAGGGGCGGTGAGGGACAGGTCCAGGAAAATGTCGGGCAGAAGCAGGCGGTAGCGCTGGGGCTGAGCCTCCACCACCAGAGCCTCCAGCTTCTGGCCCACCTTGTCCGCCAGGTATTTGAGCAGCCAATAGCGCAACCGGGCGGTTTTGAGCAGGGCCCCCCGGCGCATGGCGGGCTCGATTATGGCAACGATCTTTTCCAGATCCTCCTCCCGGTAACATGGCGGCCCCCCCAAAAGCACGCTCAGTATCTGGCGATGGGTCACCAGGTCCAGGTACCGCCGGATGGGGGAGGTGGCAAAGGTATATTGGGCCAAGCCCAAACCCCAGTGAGGTTCGGGACGCAGTTCCATGACCACCCGGCTCAGGCGCCGCCGGTCCTGCCACAATTGCCAGAGGGGCTTGGGCTCCTCCCGGCTAATGGGCTCCCGGGGCTCCGGCTGGGCCCGATAAATGGCGGGCACCCCCCGTTCCGCCAAAAAGCGGGCCGCCAGCCAGTTGGCCAGCACCATGGCTTCCGACACCATAAGATGGCTCGGGGTTTCCTGGTCCTCCACCGTGACCACCACTTTCCCCTGGGAATTGAAAGAGACCCAGACCTCCGGAAATTTAAGTTCATAACCTCCCTGGGCCAAACGCCGTTGTTTCAGGCGCTCGCTCAAACGGGACAAGTTGTACAGGAGGGCATCCTCCTTTAAAAGCCGGTCCGCTTCCGTGTAGGACAGGCGGCGCCGCACCCGGATGAAACTGGGCCTAATGTCCCAGTCTTGTATCTCCCCCTCGTAGTCCAAAGTGACGAGGAAACTGAGGGCCCGTCTCGGTTGCTGGGCCACCAAAGACAAGGTGTCCTCAGAGATTTCTTCGGGGAACATGGGAAGCCGTGATTCCGGGAGATAAATGGAGGTGCCCCGCTCCTGGGCTTCCAGATCCAGGGGATCTCCCGGGGAGACCAGGGCGGAGACATCAGCTATATGAACCCCCAAGCGCCAGCCTTCCGGCACTTCTTCCAGACTCAGGGCGTCGTCCAGGTCCCGGGTGCGTTCCCCGTCGATGGTAAAACACTCCAAATGGGTCAGGTCCTGCCGAATGGCGGCATACGGGTCAGGAGCGCCGTCCTGGCTGAGACGCCGGGCCTCCTGAAGGGCCTGGGGGGAGAAATCCTGAGGCACTTCCAGGCGATACAGGTCCAGGTTTTCATCCTCGTGGAACACCTGGAGACGAACCAAAAGCTGAAAGGGCGCCTGGTCCCCAGGAATTCTGGCCTGGTCCAGATAAGCCTTAAGCCGGGGATATTCCGGAGCTTCCTCTCCCTTGATGGCTGCGTCCCTCAGGAGTTGCACCAGGCGGGCACGCCAGGCGGGGTCGGCAATCTCCCGGCCTTCCCAGGCGTCCCGAAGATATTGGGCCGCGGCGGCGATCTCCTGTCGGAGTTCCTCTTCCCGACGGGCCTTTTCCTTCAGGTGTTCCACCACTTCGGGAGGGTGGGGCAGCCAGCGTCCTTCCTTGTGCTTGAAGAGAAACCGGTCTTCATAAAGGGCCCGGCCCATGGCCGCCAATTGGTCCGGCGTGGCCGAACCGAACCAGAGGTCGGCCATCTCCGCGGCCGTCAGGGCCTTGCCTTCTTCGGTGAGGAGCTCCCAGATCTCCTCCAGGCGAATGGTCTCCTTGAGAGCCTCCCGCTGCCGGGTGGTATCCTTGAGGAGATTCAGCCATTCCTGGCGGCTTAGGCCTGGCTTACGCCCTGATGGACAGGAGTGGAGAATCCGTTTCCGGGACAAGGTGAGTTCCCGGTTGCCGGGGGTAAGCACCTGGAGGCGGTCTCCTTTGAGGTCCAGGACCACAGCCACCAGAATGTTTTTGTCCTCAAAGAATTCGACGAGATCTCCCGGTTGCATGATAAAATGGGAAAGGTAACAGAAATCTCCCAAAAGTCAAGGCGCGGGGCCGGAAGGGCCGTGTTTCCCGACCTCCCCGGAGTACCGGGGTCATCTTGTAGATTTGGGGAAAACCCCTGGGGAGCGGGGGCCAGGGGGGCCGCAAGCCACCCGTCCCCGTGCTTTGTTTCCCAACCGCCCGGTTAACATTATACTCAGAGCCCCATGCGATTGGCCCTCATTTCTGACATCCACAGCAATATCCAGGCCCTGGAGCAGGTGATGGCGGCACTTCGCCGGGAAAGGGTGGACCAGGTGCTCAACCTGGGGGATGTTGTGGGTTATAACGCCAATCCCAATGAATGCCTGGAACTCATCCTGGAATGGAAGGTCTTGAGCTTGGCGGGAAACCACGACTTGGCCCTTTTGGATCCGGATCGGGCCCGGCGTTTTAACCTCATAGCCTACCAGGCCATTGTCTGGTCCCGGGAGCAGGTGCGTCCGGAATTCCAGGAATATTTGCAGACTCTGCCCCTCGTCCTGGAAGGTCCCGGCTATCTCGCCTGCCACGGCACCCCCACCAGCACCGATCATTATATCAGCTACCATTTTCAGGGAAAGGCCGTGTTCAACACCCTGCGGGCCCTGCGCCAGCAGGTCTGCTTTTTCGGGCATACTCATCGCCGGGCCTTATGGTATAGGGATGTCCGGGGAAAAGTGGCCACTCTCCCTGTAAGTCCTGAAAAAATCAGGCTGGAACCCTCCTGGCATTATCTCATCAACCCGGGAAGTGTGGGGCAGCCCCGGGACGGAAATCCCGATGCAGCCTACGCCATTTTTGATGATGAGGAGTTTTCCATCCATTTCAAATCCGTACCCTATGATATTGCGGCAGCGCAGCGGTGTATCCTTAAGGCCGGGCTTCCAGACTTTCTGGCGGAACGCCTGGTCCAGGGCATTTGAGGGAGGAAGGACATGTTCCCATACCAGAAAGAAGGCACATTGAAGGATGGCAGTCGGGTGATTCTGCGCCCGCTGGTTAAGGAAGACCGGGACAAGCTGCTGGATTTTTTCCGCCGGGTGGATGACCGGGACCTGATGTTTCTGCGCAACGACGTTCGGGATCCGGCCACCATTGACGATTGGGTGAACCATATCGATTATTCCAAGGTTTTTCCCCTTGTCGCCGAGGCGGACGGCAAGATCGTAGGGGACGCCACCCTCCATATGCGGAAGGTGGGGTGGAAGCGCCACCTGGGCAATGTCCGCATTGTCATCGCCAAAGACTATCAGAATAAGGGCCTGGGCACGCTCATGATCAACGAGCTCATAGACCTGGCGGCGGAATTCGGCTTGGAGAAGCTGGTGGCTGAAGTCCACCTCCTGGCCACTCCCGCCCTGAATCTCTTCAAAAAGGCGGGGTTCGCAGCCAAGGCGGTGTTCGAGGACCTGGTGAAGGACCAAAGCGGCCAGCGGGGGGATCTGGTGGTCATGGTCTGCGAGGTTCTGGCCCGGGAGCGGCGGGGACTTTGAACCGGAATCGCCAGGCACTCCAAGCCTCAAGAAATTCAAGCAAAAGGCGAGAATGCCGATGACTTAGATGTCTGGCGGGAGGGTTCACTGAAGGAGCTTTGCCTTTGACGCAAACCTATCACCCGGTATTTGTCTGGATAACCACGCATTTTAATTTTCTGGCCCCCCTTATTCTGGCCACCTGGATGGCCTGGGGGGATGTCCGCCAGCGCCGCATCCCCAATTATTTGACCCTGGGGACCGCCCTGGCCGGCCTGGGTTATCAGCTTGCCACCCAGGGTCTGGCTGGACTCGGGCAAGGATTCCTGGGCTTAGGCCTGGGGTTTTTCCTGATGCTCCCCTTTTATCTCAAGGGGGGAATGGGGGCTGGAGACGTGAAGGCCCTGGCCGCCCTGGGAGCCTGGCTGGGTCCCCTGGAAACCCTTTACCTCTTTGTTTATATGGGGCTTGCCGGACTCCCTCTCATTATATTCCACCTCTGGCAAAAGGGCACTTTGGGGGTCCGCCTCCGCCAGTTTTGGGCTTATCTGCTTAATTTGTTTCTGTTGCACTCCCACCCCCCGGGGCCCAAAACCACCAGAGTCCCGAACCGGTCTGAGGGCCTGCCTTACGCGGTGGCCATGGCCCTTGGGATGGGTCTCTTATTCTTTCGCTTCAGTTAAGGCAACACTCGGCCAAAGGCGGATACTTCCAGGAACCGGAAGCCGTGGGTCCCTTCCCCGTTCGGCAGTAACTCGCTAAGTCTATTTGACTTCCCCCCTTCTCCTGATATAAAAGAATCAGGATTGTACACTTTTTCTCAAATTTGGGCCTGCGGGGTCCATGGGGCCCGCGAAGTTCCCGGCCGCGATCGGAGAGACTCATGCTCATCGTCATGGACAAAGATGCCACCCAGGAGCAGATTCAGGCGGTGGTGGAGAAAATCGAAGCCCTGGGATATGTGGCCCAACCTATCCCGGGAGGGGAACGGGTGGCCATCGGTATTTTGCGCAACCCCCGGCCGGTGGACCCAGCCCTCTTCCTGGACATGCCTGGGGTGGTGCAGGCCATTCCGGTAACCCGGCCTTATAAGCTGGTAAGCCGGGAAATGAAGCGGCAAGATACCATTATCACCTTCCCCAACGGGCTGGAGATCGGCCGGGGCCGGTTTGTGGTGATGGCGGGACCTTGTGCCGTGGAAAGCGAAATACAGGCCCTCACCATCGCCCACCTGGTCAAGGCGGCCGGCGCCCAAGTCTTCCGGGGGGGAGCTTACAAGCCCCGCACCTCCCCCTACAGCTATCAGGGCTTGGGCAAACCGGGGCTGAAAATCCTGGCCAAGGTAAGGGAAGAAACCGGGCTCCTCATCGTTACCGAAGCCGTGGACCATGAATCTCTCAAACTGGTGGCTGAATACGGGGACATCATTCAGATCGGCGCCCGGAACATGCAGAATTTCTCCTTGCTGCGCTGTGCCGGTCGGGCCAAAAAACCGGTGCTTCTGAAACGGGGCATGTACGCCACCCTGGAGGAGTGGCTTATGGCTGCGGAATACATCATGTCCGAGGGCAACCCCCAGGTCATTTTGTGCGAGCGGGGCATCCGAGCCATTGGGGAACACGCCCGCAACCTCCTGGATCTGGCCACCATCCCCGCAGCCCGCCGGGAAAGCCACCTGCCCATCATTGTGGATCCGAGCCACGCGGCCGGCCGGCGGGATCTGGTCCCTCCCCTGGCCCGGGCCGCGGTGGTGGCCGGAGCCGACGGCCTGCTCATTGAGGTGCACCACGAACCGGAAAAGGCCCTCTCTGACGGAGCCCAATCCCTTTACCCCCAACAATTTGCCACCCTTATGCAAGACCTCAAGTCCCTCAGGCCCGGAGGCTGGGATTGAGGGAGATTTTCTTGTCCCTGGCCGGACTGGACGAAAGCCATCGCCTGCTTTTGGGAGACGGCCTGCGTTACCGTCTGGGTCATTTGCTCCGCCCTTTGGGCCTTCCTTCACGGCTGGTGGTGATCACTGACCGGCGGGTGGGTCGTCTGCATGGGACTCAGGTGGTGGCAGCCCTTGCCGACCAAGGTTTTCAGGTGGCCGTTCTCGCGGTGCCCCCGGGGGAGAGGACCAAAAGCTGGCGAGTGGTCCTCCGTCTGGCCCGGGAGCTCCTGGCCCAAGGAATCCCCCGGGGCACTCCGCTTCTGGCCCTGGGCGGAGGCGTGGTGGGGGATGTGACCGGGTTTCTCGCCTCCATCTATATGCGAGGCCTTCCCCTGGTTCAGGTGCCCACCACCCTTTTGGCCATGGTGGATGCGGCCATCGGCGGCAAAACCGCCATCAACCTCCCGGAAGGGAAAAATCTTTTGGGAACCTTCCACCAACCCCGCCTGGTGGTCATTGACCCCGAATTTTTGGGGACTTTGCCCCTTAAGGAACGCTTAAACGGCCTGGCGGAGATCCTTAAGGCCGGCTTTATCCGGGACCGGGAGCTTTTGACCCAGCTTTTCCGGGAACGCCTGGGGATTTTCCGCCATCCCAAAGCGCTATTGGAGCTCATACACCGGGCGGTAAGCGTCAAAGCCGCCATTGTGGCCGCGGACCCCCGGGAAACCGACCAGAGACGTCTCCTCAACTTCGGCCACACCCTGGGCCACGGTCTGGAGGCGGCGTCCGGCTATCGCCTTCCTCACGGCCGGGCGGTGGCCCTGGGTATGCTGGCCGCCATGAAGCTGTCAGAGAGACTTTGCGGTCTTTCCCCAGAGGAGTCCCGCTGGGGAAGGCAACTCATTTCGGGCTTCCATTACTCCCGGCGACTTCCCCCACTGGACCCGGAGGCGGTTTTGGCCGCCCTTCCCCGGGACAAGAAACGCCTGGACACCGGTTTGGTTTTTGTGCTCCTGAAACGCCTGGGGGAGGCGGTGATCGTTCCGGAAGTCCCTCTTTCTTTGGTCCAGGAAGTCTTGGAAGAATTACTTGCGCCCAGTCCCAAGGAAAAATGAACCTTTAAAGAACCCGCACCTCCTTCAGCCCCTCCTGCCAACCCTTCCAGAGGAAGGCCTCCAAACGTCCCTCCCCGATGATTTTCAGGGCGTAGCGGGCCTGCAGATGGTAAAATTGACAGTAGGGGGGCGGCTGATGGAGGTTCCCTGTCAGGGCAAAGACTTCTGCCGGGCAGGGGGCCCCGCAGAAATGGCGTACGGCACAGCGATGGCAAGGTGAAAAATCCTCCACCCGCCGCGTCTTAATCTGCCGGAAAGGCGGACTCTCCAGGATTTCCCCGAGGGGGGTGTCAAAAAGGTTCCCCCCGGAAAATTGCGGAAACCCCAGAAATTCGCTGCAAGGCAGCACCTCACCGCTGGCCGCCACCGCGAAAAAGGTGCGGCCGCCGCCACAAGGGGAAATATCACACATCAGCCGGCGGGCGGAGGGCGCCACCAAGGCCAAAAGGAGATTGGCAAAGTTTCCCACCACCAGCTGGCGCCCGGTTTTCTCATAAAGCTTGGCCGCCTGTTCCAGGGCGGTGAAAAAGGCAGGGGCCAGCTCCTCCGCAGAGGGCATCAGCTCACGGCCGCCAGGCTGGGTGCCCCGCACCGGGTTGAACAGGGCATTGGTCACCCCCCGCTCATGGAGAAAGGCCACCAACGCCGGCAAATGCTCCAGGTTTTCCCGGGTAACGGTGACAATGACATTGAGGTGGGGGTAGTCTCCCAATTCCTCCAGGACTCTGACGACCTGGGGAAAGACCCCGCTGCCGCCCCAGGTGCGCCGAGTGCGGTCCGCCACCTCCGCCACGGCCCCGTCCAGGGAGAGGCCCAGGCTCACTTCCCGGGAAACCAGAAATTGCAGGGCCTCCCGGTCCAACAGGGTGGCGTTGGTTTGGACCCCAAAGCGGAAACTCCGGGAAAAGGCCTCTATCCCTTGGAACACGGCTTCCCGCACCAGAAGAGGTTCGCTTCCATGGAATACCAGCTGGGGGAGCACTTCCGGAGGGAGAAGGCTCCGGAAGAAATCTTCCAAACGGCCCAGGGCCTCAAGAAGGCGGGGGGCGGGCATATCAATACCGGACCGTCTTTGGGAGGCCGGCAAATAGCAATAGGAACAGTTGAGGTTGCACCGTTCCGTGGGGTTGAAGTACACCGCCAGGGGCAGGAGCCCGAACCGCACATTGTCCAGGTCTTTCTTCAGTTCCGCCTCTTTGTTTAGATATGACCTGGGTAAGTCCACACCCAAGAGATAATCCAGAACCGCCTCTCGGGGTACCAGGGAGAAAAAGGCGGTGTCTGCCTCTATCAGGGCCACGTACATCGGGTGGCCCACCTCCAGCACATCAAAATGGGGGCCCGCCCCGGCATTGACGGCCAGAGCCAGGTGGGCCCCCGTCACCGGAACGCCTTTAGCCATTCTTTTGCTCGCGGCGCCCGGCCTTCATGAGATAATGGGACAGGCCCACCTGCTGCCCCTGGGTGTCACAAAGGTAGCGCAGGCTGATGGGGGAAAGTGTTGGTTTTTTGGTGGTGGCCTGTGACTTCTGCTCCTTCATCTTTGGTCCTCCTTTCATAAAGGGGGTTACTGGGTCGGCTCCTTAGGGGGTAATAAAAAAGGGAGTTCCACCGTGGAGATGGAACTCCCTTTGCCATCAGGAGTGACCCAAATGTCCGCCAAGCAGGTCTTCTGGCTTTCGGTTCAACCGGTCAGGGCCAGCCTTCCCACCGGGGTGGACCCCGGCAGTGGCCGGGCTTAAGCCCTTGCCCTTCCCGTCCCCGATCACAGCGGCGGGACCGCCCCGGATTTGCACCGGGTTCCGGGATGCCTGGCAGATTACCTAATCTTTTAGCCCAAAACTTCTGCCCTTGTCAAGGGAAAAGAAGTCCCAACGGATCAGGTAAGTGGGGCCGGAGCCTTATCTTGCTTTTTTCCCTGGCGGTTTCTATAATTTGTTTTGGTATGAGCGATGGAACCTGGATGGAAGTGCGCCTTTTGGTCCCAGCCCGGATGCAGGAGGAAGCCACTCTTTTTCTCACGGAATTCAGTGGCCGGGGGGTGATTCTGGAGGACGACCCGGGAGGCGAAGGGGTGCTGCTTCGGGCCTTCTTTCGCGCCGAGGAGTTTGGCCCCTGGCAGAAGGAGGAGCTGCAGCGCTATCTGGCGCGCCTTGGAGAGCACGACCTATTCCCTCTGGGGTTGCAGGTCCGCCGGGTGGCGGAGGAGGACTGGGCCGAGGCCTGGAAAGTCCATTTCAAGCCGGTGAAGGTAACCTCCCGTTTGGTGGTGCGCCCTCCCTGGGAGGAATATCACCCCGCCCCGGGGGAGCAGGTAATCACGATATATCCGGGCATGGCTTTTGGCACCGGACGTCACCCCACCACTTTGCTCTGTTTGCAGGCCTTGGAGGAGGTCTGGGAGCATCTCACCTGGCCCCGGAGCCCGGGAGGCTGGCAAGTCCTGGATGTGGGCACCGGCACCGGTATTTTGGCCTTGGCCGCGGCCCGACTTGGGGCCAGGGTATTGGCCATTGATGTGGACCCGGAAGCGGTGGCCGCGGCTCAGGAAAATGTACGGTTAAACGCCCTGCAGGATCTCATCTGGGTGGAAACCACTCCTTTAAACGCCCTGAGGGAGCAATTCCCTCTGATCCTGGCCAATCTCACCACTGCTGACTTATTGCATTGGGCCGAGGCTTTGGCCGGCCGGGTTTCCACCGGGGGCGTCCTTATCATTTCCGGCTTCCTCACCCGGGATCTGCCCCAGATAGCCGCCCATTTCCTGCCCCACGGCCTCAGTGAAAGCGGCCACCTGACCCGGGAGGAATGGAGCGCCCTGATTTTGCGCCGGCCCTGAGGCGAACTTGGCGACTGCCATACTAAAATGGTACCATCCCCCTGGTTTCCACCCATGACCCAACTTCGCCGTTTTTTTGCTCCACCTGGTCAGTGGTCCGGGGAAACCGTGGTGCTGGATCCGGAGGAGACCCATCACCTGTCCCGGGTGTTGCGTCTCAAAATCGGGGCCCGGGTAGCGGTGGTCAACGGCCAGGGCCGGGCAGGACTGGCCCGGGTTCAAGCGCTGTCCCCACAGGGCGCGATCCTCTATCTCGAAGAGGAGCTACCCCATCCGGCCGAATCGCCCCTAAAGGTCGTCCTGGGAGTGGGCCTGGCCAAAGGGGAGACTATGGACCTGGTGGTGCGGCAAGCCACCGAGATGGGAGTGCATTGTCTCTTTCCCTTTATTTCCGCCTATTCGGAAAAGCCCGAACCGGAGCGGGCCGCCAGGCGGCTCGCGCGCTGGCGACGCCACGCCCGGGAGGCCCTGAAGTCCTGCCAGCGCCTGTTTCTGCCGGAAATATTACCGGTCCAGGATTTTACCGCGGCCCTTTCCGGCCCTGAGGAAACGAAGCTTATGTTCTACGAGGCTGAGCGGGGCGGAGGCCTGGCGGCTCTCCTTGGGGGGGTCCGGCCGCGGTCTGTGCGGCTTCTTTTAGGACCTGAGGGGGGATTTACCTCGGAAGAGGTGGTCCGGGCCCGGGAAGCAGGATTTCAGCTGGCCAGCCTGGGACCCCGCCGCCTCAGGGTGGAGACCGCCGCCCTGGCAGCCATGGCCCTGGTGCAGTACGCCTGGGGGGATCTGGCATGACTGCCCCCTTGCCATATCGGGACCTTAATTCCCATCTTCGGGAACGGTTCGGGGTTCGAGTCCAGAAGGTCACCCTGGACGCCGGCTTCACCTGCCCCAACCGGGACGGCCGGGTAGGTGTGGGGGGGTGTCTGTATTGCAACGCCCGAGGCTCCGGTACCGGGGCCTGGGCCAGGGGTCTCAGCATCTCCCGGCAACTGGAAGAGGGCATCAAACGTCTTCGGGCCCGCTACCGGGCCGAAAAATTTATCGCCTATTTTCAAAGTTTCTCCAACACTTATGCCCCGCCAAAGGTCCTTAGCGCCAAGTATGCCGAGGCCCTGACCTTCCCTGAGGTGGTGGGTCTGAGCATCGGCACCAGGCCGGACTGTCTGTCCCCGGAGATCCTGGATTTGCTCGCGGGCTTTGCCCAAACTCATCTGGTCTGGCTGGAGCTGGGGCTGCAATCAGCGCACGATGCCACCCTCAAACTCATTAACCGGGGCCACGACGTGGCCTGTTTCACCCGGGCGGTCAAGGACGCCGCCGCTAGGGGTCTGGAGGTGGTGGCCCACGTGATTTTGGGCCTGCCAGGCGAAGGACCGGCCGAAACCGGGGCTACCGCCAGATATTTGGGGTCTCTGCCTCTTCAGGGGGTGAAAATCCATCTTCTTTATGTTATCCGGGGCTCGGGACTGGAGCAGCTCTACCAAAGGGGCCGCTACCGCCCTCTGACCCAGGAGGAATATGTCCGCCTGGCCGCTGATTTTCTGGAACTTCTTCCCCCTCACCTGATTATTCACCGCCTTACGGGCGACCCACATCCCGAGGAACTGGTGGCTCCCAGTTGGTGTCTGGACAAGTCCGGGGTGCTCCGGGCTCTTCGTGACGAACTGGCCCGCCGGGGCACCCGCCAAGGCAGCGCCTGGCATCCTCAAGCAGGGCTGACAGCAAGGGATCAAAAAACCGCCGTCTTCTGATACCATTTCCCTTTGCCCTCTAGGCCTGCCCCGGAGATAAAAATTGGGGGCGGAGGTGGCATCTCTTGGAAAAAACCGTATAATTTTGTGACATGGACAGACCCCCCGAACCGGCCTTTTCACCTTTAAGACCCCAAACTCCCGAATCCCTCAGCAAACCCCGCCGCGCTCACATCCTCTGGTGGCTCTTTCTGGGTGGGCTGGCTTTGGGGATAGCGAGTTATTTGATCATTCATTATTGGGAGGCCCTATGGGTCTGGCTGTCCCCTTACTGGGAACTTTTCACCAATAAGGCCCGGGTCAAGGCGGCCATCAAGGCCGCCGGCCCCCTGGCTCCGCTTTTGTTCATCACCCTTCAAGCCTTACAGGTGGTCCTGGCCCCTATCCCTGGAGAGGCCACCGGGTTCATCGGGGGTTACCTCTTCGGGGTGCCTCTGGGGCTGTTGTATTCCACCCTGGGGTTGACCTCGGGCTCGGCCTTGGCCTTCGGCCTGGGTCACTGGCTGGAGAAGCGCTTTGTGGCCCGCCTTATTTCCCCGGCCACTCTGCAGAAGTTTGATTTTCTCATGGAGCGCCAGGGTGCCCTGGTCTCTTTCATTCTATTCCTTATCCCCGGCTTTCCCAAGGATGCCTTGTGTTTCATTCTGGGTCTTAGCCCCATGGACTTCCGGGTATTCCTGGTTATCTCCACTTTGGGCCGTCTTCCCGGCACCCTGATGCTCACCCTGCAGGGGGCCCAAGTGTACCAAGGCAATTATTGGATTTCCGTGATTCTGATGGCCAGTTGCCTGATTCTGGCAGGCGGGGCCTATGTTTACCGGGAGACCTTTTATGACTGGATCAAGCGTCTGGAGGAGTATCGTCGCAACAGGAAAAGTCCCCAAAGCTGAAGCTTGCTGCACGCCTTTCCCAGCCTTTATTCCCATTGATTGATCCTTTTTGGGTCATCACAGGTAAAACCAGGGGTCTGATATGACTAAACCTCAAATCAATGAGAGGGGCTTTCCCTACCTGATGGATTTGGCCCGGGGCTTCCGGCCCGCCATGATTCTTATGGTGGCCACGGAACTTGGAGTGTTTGATTTTCTGGAAGAACTTCGCACTCCCGGGGAAATAGCCGGATTGGTCCAGGCTGACCCCCGGGCCCTGAGCATCCTGCTCCACGCCTTAGCAGCCCTCGGATTGATTCAAAAAGAGGGGAACCGTTTCAGAAATGGCCCACTCACCTCTCGCTACTTGGTGCGCAGCCAAGAGGACTACCGGGGGGCCATTATCCGGCATATGCACCATACCTGGGGGGGGTGGTCTGATCTTCTGGCCACAGTGAAACGGGGCCACCCCGATTTAAACCGCACCGAGGGCTGGGTGGACCGGACCCCCGAGCGAAACGAGGACTGGATGCGGGAGTTTATCTGGGGAATGCACGCCCTGGCCCGGGACTTGGCCCCCCAGGTGGTGCCATTGCTTGATTTCACCGGCGTGCGGCACCTCCTGGATCTGGGCGGCGGCCCCGCCACCTACGCCATCACCTTTGTCCAGGCCCACCCGGATCTCAAGGCCACGGTCTTCGACCTCCCGGGCCCCATCACCATTGCCCAGGAAAACATCCGGCGACACGGTCTGGAGGAGCGCATCACCACCCTGGCCGGGAATTTCCTGAAGGACGATATCGGCTCGGGTTACGATTTCATCTGGATATCCCAGATCCTCCACAGTCACACCGAGGAGCAGTGCCGGCTGATTATCCAAAAAAGCGTGGCGGCCCTGAATCCCGGAGGCCAGGTGGCTGTCCAGGAATTCTTCCTGAACGATGACGGCACCAGCCCCCTGGAGGCCGCCCTGTTTTCAGTGCACATGCTGGCCGTCACCCCGGGAGGTCGGTCTTACACTTACCGGGAAGTAGCTGATATGCTGGTGCAGGCGGGATTAAGCCAGCCCTGGCGTCGGGACACCAGCCCCCAAACCGGAATCCTGGTGGCCCGGAAAGGTTAAATGCAAATGGGAACAGAAGCCGGGTATTCCCCCTATACTGTTAAATTGGCTTCCCGGTTTTCTGCGGAGCTCATGATTTCTCTTTGGTTCTTTTTTGCCAGGGAACGGAAAATCCCTTAACGAAAAGGGGCTTGGAGGCAAAGGGGGGCTTCGGCCCCGGATCCTCCCTGAAAAAGACATTAGTGCCCCGTTTCAACCATGCCCTATGCTTTACTTTTCTGATTTGCTCCAGTTTGTCTTTGCCGGCCTAACCAATGGGGCCATCTATGCCTTGGTGGCTTTAGGGTTCGGGGTGGTCCACAACACCATGGGCATTGTCAATTTCACCCAGGTGGATTTTGTTTCCTTGGGGGGAATGCTCCTGTTCAGCGCCCTGTTTGCCGGGGGGCTCCCCATGCCAGCGGCTTTGGTGGTAGCGGTTTTGGGGGTTACGGCAACGGGACTGGGGGTGGAACGTTGGGGCATCCGCCCGGCCCGGACTTCAAGCCACCTGGTCCTCATATTTCTCACCATCGGCTTATCCGTCATCCTCCGGGGGGTCATGAAGCTCATCTGGGGGAAAAACCGGATGGCGGTGCCGCCCCTGTCCGGCGAGGAACCGGTGCAGCTTTTGGGGGCCACCATCTTGCCCCAGACTTTGTGGATTTTGCTTCTTACCTCCCTGGCCATCGGGGCTTTGGTGGTCTTTTTCCGGAAAACCCCTTTGGGCCTGGCCATGCGGGCGGTGGCGGCCAACGAGACCGCCGCCTGGGTGGTGGGCCTGAACGTGGGCCGGGTCAAGGCCGCCAGTTTCGCCTTGGCCGGGGCCCTGGGGGGGCTGGGAGGGGCCTTGGTCACCCCCATTACCACTTTGGCCTACGACGTGGGGGTGCTGTTGGGCCTGAAGGGTTTCGCCGCCGCCATCCTGGGAGGCTTCGGGTCTTTTCCCGGGGCCATTCTGGGAGGGCTGATCCTGGGGCTTTTGGAGAGCCTGAGTGCCGGTTACCTGAGCAGTGCCTACAAAGATGTGGTGGCCTTTGTGGTGCTGCTTTTGGTTCTGTTCCTCAGGCCTCGGGGCCTGTTGGGCCGCAACTGATACCTTTCCTTTTCCGATCTCGGATCCTGGATACCGGGCATTTCCACCTGGAAACCGCCCTGCCAAGGTTTGGTCCCTTGGCCGACCTTCCAGCAGGGCTACCGTTAGGAGGCATCGCAGCTGGCACATCCGTCCAATAAGGGGCAGGCAGGCCTTCAGATTCTCTTAAACCGGTATCCCAAAGCGGACAAGGCCCCGCTTAACAGGAGGTCAAGATATTTCAAAACCGGCAGCCGGCCAATGGGATAAATCCTGGGTAGACTTAGGCGGTGAGGCCAGTGGCCGGGAAAGATGTTGCCGAACCTGGTGGTCGTGGCGGTTTTAAACCCCAATTGTTCAATTATGGCAAACTCCCGGGGGCCGTTTTGCTTTCGCCCGAAGGGGTAGGAAAAATGCTCCACTTTCTTTTGGATTTGGGACTCAAGACGCTTAAGGGAGCATAAGACGTCTTCTTTTACCGCTTCTGCTCCCAGGGCTTTGAGACAGTGGTGGCTGGCAGTATGAGAACCTATGGTGACTTGAGGATTGCGACTCATTTTCTTGACCTGTTCCCAATCCAAGGTCAATTCTGCCGTAATTTCCTGGAGACTTATATGATATTTCCGGAAAACCTCCCTTATGTTTTTTTCATTATATTGGTTTAAAAAAAGGCTTCTGATAGTCCTGAAGGTGTTATATTTTTCATTAGGAAAAGAACAAAAAAAGCAATATTCCTTGTTATTGTATTCAAAATCAATCCTTTCGTTTTTTAAAATTATTTTTTCCAAAGCATACCACCAGTTTATCGCAGTGCCATCTATAAAACCAGTAGTCAGATAAACTGTAAATGGGTAATTATATTTTTGAAACAAATGATAAACCAAAAAATCTATTTCTTTATATCCGTCATCAAAAGTAAATGATACAAATTTAATATCAGTCCTTTTTTCATGCAGGATATTATAAACTTCATCAAGGGAAACTATTTTATAATTGTTCTTTTTAAAATAAGTTAATATGTCAATGAGGTCCTTTTGGGTTATTTCGATATCGGCGTTCAGGGAATTGTGATTTTTTTGCGGAACCACCCGGTGCAACATCAATATGTGACCAATGCCACCATAGAAAGGCCTAAACAGGGTGTAGATTTTTGACCCGTTCAGGGCCGCCACCCCTAGCCTTAAAAGGAGTTCCTGCAAACTTGGAGAAATACCGGTCATGTTCCCCGGAGTCTGAGCCGGTTCATTTTCCTGGGAAAATATTGATTAATCGGCTAAGCGCCGGGAAACTCCCGGAACTCCGCCTCCCTCTGGCCGTCTCTTTGGACCGCCGGCTCTTCGGGCTTCCCTTCAGGGAGAGAACGGGTATAAGCCTCATTTTGGGGGGAATGTTCAGCCCACCATTCTTTGAGGAGGCGGACTAGAAAAACAAGATTTCCCCGAAGATAACGCCTGGCTAGGCGGCGAGGCTCTATCATCAGGCGGAACAGCCAGTTCAGGCCCAGCCTTCCCAACCATGCCGGGCAGGCCGGCTGAAACCCGGCCCAGATCTCAAAAGCCGCCCCCACCTCCCAAAAAACCCGGGCTCTGACCTGGGAATGATACTTAAGGATCCAAAATTGCTCCAATGGCATACCCAAGCCCACCATGAGGATATCTGGTCTGGCCCGGTTGATGGCCTCGATGACCGCCTGGTTTTCCGGTCCGGTTTTGGCAAAAAAACCGTGGTGGGTTCCCAAAATTTTTAACCGGGGCTCATGGGACCGGAGTCGGGCCGCCGCCTCAGCCGCCACTCCCGGCGGGTTCCCCAAAAGATAAAGGCTGTGTCCCTGGTCGGCCAGATAGGTGGCCAGAGGCCAAATCCATTCCGCCATGGTGGTGCGCCCGTAACGCCCACGCCCCAACAGCCAGGCCCCCAGGGAAACCCCGGCCCCGTCCACATACACCAGATCCGCCTGTTCATAAAAAGCCTTGAGCCAGGGGAGTTCCTGGCACAAATTGAGACTGTGGGCATTGGCGCTGAGGATGACCCCGGGTTTCCCCTGGTAGATCAGGCGGCTGATTTCCCGATGCAGTTCCTCCAAGGTACCCGGGGTGACCTTCACCCCCAGCACTCTGATGGCCCGTAAGCTCATGGGTCCACCTCTTTTCGGATAGAACCTTGCCGACCGAGGCTCTGGTCCTCCCTTTCATGTCCGTCCATTTTGATGGGTTCCGGCAGTCCTTCGAATTTTTCCCCTTGCCGGGGCAGCGGAAGAGGCACAAGCACCTCCTGCCTCCAGGTTTGCCCCCGCAGCCGGGACAACTGCTCCCGGCGGAGAAAGGCCGCCAGTCCTTCGTCGGCCAGGCGCGGTTGCCGGCTCAGGGCCGCCTGGACATAGCCCGCCAATATCAGGAGCCCCGCCCCAAAGGGACGCTCCAAGGCCCGATAGAGGGCCTTGGCCAATACAAACAGGGGGTGGGCCCGCATGGCGTAGTAACTGCGGCCGTAGCTAAGGTTGGCCCGCACCAGGCCCTGGGCCGAACCGGTGAGACGCAGGTGAAAGAGGGGCAAATCCGGGTAGCTCCGGGTATGCCAGCCCAAACGCCGGGCCTGGACCACGTCCAGGACATCCCAGCCCAGTATGGGTATCAGCCCCCCCATCTCCTTAAGGCAATCTAGGCGATAGGTTTTGCAGGCCCCGGTGACATGGGTGTCGGCGATACGCTCCATTACCCAGGCTTTTTTCTGCCAAGTGTAGGTTTTGCCGGAGGCCAGCCCCAGACTGGTATCGGCCTGAAAACGGGAGAGCAACACAGCAAAGTAGTAAGGGGGAAGAACCACATCCGCGTCCATCTTTACCAGAAAATCCACCTCCTGGTCCAGCCGGGTCCAGCCCTCGTGGAAAAGGTGCACCACATTGGCTCCTACCCGTCTTCCGGGAGGGCCGCTGATTTTTACAGGCTTAAGGAAGTCCAGCCGGGAGGCGGCCTTCTCAAGGATCTCCCAGGTGCCGTCGGTGGAGCGGTCATCCAAGATCAGCCAGGTTAGCGGCCGCACCCGTTGGGCGGCAACGCCGGAAATCACCCGGGGCAGAAAAACCGCCTCGTTGTGGGCCGGCGTAATAATGGCATAACGCTCACTCATAGGCCACCCGAATCTGGGGCCTTAGGGCCAGGGCCGGAATTTCCTGGGCCAGAACGGCCAAAAAGATCCGGGTGTTTTTCTCGAGATCGAATAGTTCCTCAGCCCGGATCCGGCCGGCAGCCCCCATCTGGGCGATATAATCGGGTTTTTTCCAAAATGACTCAATTTTTTCAGCCAGATCCCGGGCTTCCCCCGGTCGGCAGAGCCAGCCGGTGACCCCAGGGCTAACCATCTCCGGCAGAGCGGTGATATGAGGGGCCACCACCGGGCGGGCCTTGGCCATGGCCTCAATGACTATCATGGGAGTGCCTTCACTCCGGGAGGACAGAACCACTACATGACATTCTTCATAAAACCGGGCCACCTCCTCCTCCGGCCGGGCCCCCAGAAGAGCCACCTGGTTCACAAGGCCCAGATGGCAAATGAGAGCTTCCAGGCGGGGCCGTTCCGGGCCCTCCCCGACAATGCGGCATTCCACCGGCACACCCCTGCCCTTTAAAAGGGCCAGGGCCTCAAGCAGCAGGTCCTGGTCTTTAACCGGCGCCAAGCGGGCCACATTAAGCAACCGCAAGGGCGGCGGCGGAGGCGGCGGCGGAGCCGCCGCCCACCGGCAGGAACCCAACTCCACGCCCCCCCGGACCAGATAAAACCGCTGGTTCTTTAGGTCAGGAAACTTCTTGCGCAACCGGCGGATGTGGTAGCGACAGTTGGATATCACAAACCGGGCCCGGGCCAGTTTTCTCGCTAGCAAAGGCTGATCCAACAAGACATCCGTCCCATGAATGGAAAGGCTGTAAGGGATAGCTCCCACCAGGTCCAGAAAAAGGGCCACATCGGCGGCGCCGAAGGCGTAGTGCACATGGACATGGCTTACCTGATGTCGCCTCAGGAAATCCAAAAGATAAAGGGCGCCGGCCAAATGCTTCAAATTGGCCCAGAACTGTCGGGGAGAACCCTGCGCCCAGACCTGGCAAGCCCGCAAACCCGCGGCCACCTCAGAAGGCCTGGCAGCCAAAAGCTGGGTCAGACCTCTCACCAGAGCCTGGAACCCCACCGGCCTAAGATACTGGGTGACCTCTCGCAAGGGCTGGTCTCCGGGGTGCATAAGCTCCGGGGCCCGGTTGGCCACCAGCAAAACCGGGAGCCCCAGCTCTCTTGCGGCCCGCACCTGGGAGCGCACCAATGTTTCGCTTAGGGCCGGAAAGGTGGAAAAGTAAAAGGCCAGGGGCGGCATTCAACTCTCCAGGGCCTCAAGTCCAGGGGGAGGGAGCGGGGGGAGGCCCACCGACCATTGTCCTGTATGGTCAGGGGGATAAACCCGCACAGGCAAGTCTTGGCTCGCCAAGCGCAAACAGGTGGCCTCCGGCCAGGGCGTATAGAAACAAAGGCCCGCCAATTCTTCCAATTGGGGCAGGCGCCAGCCGGTGGTGGGATCGTCCATTGCCTGCAGATAAATCACCAGGCGCTCCTCTCGTTTTTCGGGAAACCATAAAAGGTAATGCCGCAGCAACCAAAAGCCCAAAAGCTGTGCGGTGGGAGCCACCCAAATGCGCCCCGCCTGATAATGATGGCAAAGATGCTGCAAGGCCTTAAGGTCCGGCTCTGGAAACAGCTCCCCTTCAGAGACCCGGGGGCGGCCCAGATGGGTGTAAACCACCAGAAAGCCCTCCTGGGCGAGTAACTCCTCCAAGATCATCGGATGCAGGGCATAGCGCAGGGTATGCCGATTGGGCCGCCCCCACAAGCCTTCGGGATGACTGTTAAAACGGGTAAAGGCCAATATCTGGCTGCCATCCGCCAGGAAGCGGGGTTGACACAGCCGGGTCAAAGAGGCGGCAGGACGCCGCTGGCGCCAACGACCCAGAAAAAGCTTTAGGAGATTTTTCCCCATATTGCCGGAGCAGCGGGCCAGGAACCGGGCCACCGGGAGCCGCCGGGGGGAAAGGGGCCAGGGGGCCAGTTCGGAACACCAGGCAAATTTCACCCCCAGTTTTCGTATCAGGTCAGCAGTATAGTAGGGGGAGGCAGGATCATCCCCTTGGTAGTTGGGCTGCAACCTGGAGGGAAGATTTTGATAATTCAAGGAATCCCCGTGGTTGACCCACACCCGCACCTTAAGCCCCTCAGCCGCCAGCCGCCCGGTAAAGGATTCCGCCAGAGCTCTCAGCCTGCCGGGGTCGGGGGGCGAATTGTTAAAATCCCCCCAGGAGTGAAGGGTGTCAATGAGGCCACTGCGAAGGGCCTCAAGGATCAGCTCGGCATCGGGGCCGGGGGTGTGGCCCTCAGGGAGAAAAAAGGCCAGCTGCCCCGGCTCCTGCCCCACGGGAAAGAGGGAATCAGCCACCGGCAGGCCCAGGCCCTGCTCCGGGTCATTTAAAAAACGGTGCACCGCTTCAAAGGTGGGGCGGTCACACCCGTCAATATCGGAACACAGGGCCAGGGCGGCCCGGTAGGGGTATGGAAACGGCCGCAGGGAGACGCCAGCCACGGAGCTTTTACGCCTCATGGGTTCTCCCTCCGGCCCAGGCCTTAAGGGTCTTAAGTTCATGACGGCTCAGGGCCCCGTTGGCCATCAAGGCGACCAGAAAAAACAGACCGGTCAGAGGCAGGCTCCAGGGGAGAGGGAGCTGTGCCCGAGTTAGCAAAGCGCCCCCCAGAAAACTTACTATTCCGGCCCCCAATGGCCGCCAAGCCAAAGAACCCAAGGCCAGGGAGGCCAAGCGGTGCCGTCCCAGGGCCCGGAGCTGGAGGAGCAAAACCAGAAACTCTGCCAAAAGGGCGGCGATCGCCGCGCCCGTGGCCCCCAGGACAGGGATGAACCACAGGTTGAAAATTACCTGGCCCAGCACCAGGCAAGAGAAACTCCAAAGCAGGGCCTTTTCCTCGTTTAAGGCAATGAGGGCATTGGAACAGGAAAGATTGACAAATTCCAGGGCCAGTGCCAGGGCCAATAAGGTCAGTACCGGGACCGCGGGTTGAAAGGGACTTCCAAAGACCAAAGGGATCAGGCCCGGCGCAAGGCTTCCCAGCCCGGCCGCCAATCCGAGGCCTAGAATGAGCAAGTATTTGAAATAATACTGAAAAACCGAAACGAAGGATTGCCAGCTCTCCCGGACCTGTCGGCTAAGCGCCGGAAGAAAAGACCCGGAAAAGGCCTCAGGCAGGAAATCAAAGGCACTGGTCAGCCGCAAGGCCGCGGCATAAAACCCCGTGGCCAGGTCCCCGGCCAACCAGGACAATAGCACAAATGGCGTGGAATTGGCCAAGGTGAGGAGCACCCTGAGGAGGAAAAAGGAGTGGGCCGCCTTAACCAGCCGCCCAAGGTCGCCCCAGGTGACCCGGTGCCAGGGCGAGGCCAGACGACTCCAGAACAGCCAGAGAGCCACCAGACAGGCCCCAGCCTGGGCCGTGGTCTCCAAAAGAACCAAGGTTAAGAGCCCCTGCCCTGCCCAAAGGGCGGCGACCCCGGTTAAGCCGTACAGCAGCCTGAAAGTGATGACCACCCCGGCCTCATAGGCAGCCTTTTGGCGGGCGCGAAAAAAGGAGGCCGCGGAAACGGTGTGGCCGCGGAATAAGAGGGCCAGGGTCAAAAGCCCCAACACCTGCCTTTTTAGGGGGTCCTGGACCAGGGTCCAGGAAAAGCCGAAAATGACAGCCAGGACCACCAGGGATAAACCGGTTTTAAAGACAAACACCTGGGCAAACAAGGGGCCCACCGCCCCAGGTTCCCGGGCCGCCTCCCTTTGGAGGTAGCGATCCAGGCCGAAGTTCAGAAAAATTTCCCCGATCCGGGTTAGGCTCAGGGCAAAGGCGTAAATGCCCAAGGCTGCCGCCCCGAGAAACCGGGCCACCAGGATAATGAGTGCCAGGCTGAGGAAGCGGGTGAGAAACTCCGTGGCGCCCAGGAGCATGGTATTGAGGGCGATTTTCCGCCCGACGGCGTCCTCGGCCTGCGCTTGCTCCCGGCAGTTTTCGGGGGGCTCAAGGTTTGACATGGCTCTGTTTGGCCCAGGTGCGGCCTTTTGTCTGCATCGCCCTTACTCCCTCCTGGTTGGGGGCTTTCATGAGGGCAAGGATCTGCCGGGCCACTTGCCCCCAAGTCAAATGATCCCGGACATAATCCCGGAGGAGGTGGCCGCGTCGTCGGGCCTTCTTTGGCTGGCGGAATAAGGCAAAACAAACCTCTGCCAGCGCCTGGGGATCCTCCGGCGGGACCAGGAAAAGACCCTCCTTGAGCTCCTCAGGATAACCGTCCAGAGAGTCCCCCGCGGTAATCACCGGCAACCCGAACATGGCGTAGGTTCCCATTTTGGTATGAACGGGACCATGACGCCTGGCTTCCGGGGCCTTGAGATTCATCAGCCCCACCTCCATGGCCGGCACCACCTGGGAGAGACCCTCCGGCTGGAGGAACCCGGTAAATACCACCCGGGATCCCAGCCCCAAATCCCGGGCCCGGGATTTTACCTGATTAAGATGGGAGCCGTCTCCCACCACGATCAGATAACCACCCGGAATCCTTCCTAAAAGAAGCCGGAGGGCCTGAAGCATGGTCTCGAAATCATAGCGCTCGTTCACTGAGCCCACATAACCCAGACAAAAACTGTCCGAGGCCAGGTTCAGGCGAGCCTTGGCCTCGTGTTTGGGCAAAATCAGGCCCCTGGGAGGTTCGGCGCCGTTCAGCACCAGATGCACCTTCTCCGGGCTTGCCCCGAAATCCCGGATCAGCTCCTGACAACGGGGGACAGAGGGGACAATAAGGCCGGTGGCCCGGCGGTAATCCGCCCGAACGTTGGCTGCCACCAAGGGCCGCAGCCACCCGGGATAGTTTCCCTCCACCGGCGCATCATCCACTTCCAGAAACAGGGGCAAACCAAAAATCCGGGAACAGAGGCGTGGACCCACAAAAACATCCATGTCCCGGGCATAGAGGGCCAGATATCGCTGACGGCGACAAAGGTGGCCCAGAAGGGCCAGGCTCAAAAAGATGGCTGCCGGATATCCCCGGCGACCCCCCGGGTGAGGCGGCAGAAAATGAAAGGAAATCCCAGGAACTGAAGGGCAACCCATCCGGGGGCGGGGCACCACCGCAGTAACCTGGCAGCCGTTCTCACTAAAGCCCCGAAGCAGGCCCAGGGTGTGGGCCTGACAGGCATTCGGCCGATCGAGATTCACATAGGCGAAATACAAAATTTCCATGAACCGGATCCCCCTTCAGAGCTATCCGGATCGAACCTCAGAAATATCAAACCGCGGGATTCCTTCCCGGGTGTTGCCATTTGGAGTCCCCAGATTATAAAGATAATCGGAAGATTAGCCGTTATGTTCAATAGGTGTCAGCGCCTTAGCCCAAAACCTGGGACCGCCTTGGAGGAAAAAGCGCCCCCTGCCCCTGGCTTGCCAAAAAAGGGACAATGAGCCTGCGGCTGATCATCAACGCCGACGATTTGGGACGGACCCCGGAAGTCAATCACGCCATCGCCCGACTGCTGAGCCGGGGCCTGATCACCTCGGCCACGGTGATCGCCAATGCCCCCTATGTGGAAGAAGGAGTGGCCCTGATACCCCCGCCCTTCAGGGACCGTCTGGGAATTCACCTTAACATTACGGAATTTCGCCCCCTTACCGGGGAGGAGGTCTGGCGAGGCTGGCTGGCAAAGGGAGGCTGTTTCTCCCTGGAAAATTTCCGGCAAAAACCCCTAAGCCCCCAGGTGAAACGGGCCATTTGGGGCGAATGGTGCGCCCAGGTGGCCCGACTTCGTAGTCTGGGACTCAAGCTTTCCCACCTGGACTCCCATCATGACGTGCACACCGACCCCCGTCTTCTTATGGTGCTGAAACGCCTGCAAAAACACACGGGGCTTAATAAAATGCGACTGCCGGAGACTCTCCCCATCCGGCCGGGCGCGCTACTGCTCAAAAACCGTCTATGGTCCTGGGTATTGCGCTATTGGCCGCCCCGGGCCCGCTCCTCCCAGGCCTTTGCTTCCTTTGTCTCCTTTTGGGTCAGGGGACGGCAAGGCCCCCTTCCTTATCACACCCTGGAAGTCATGGTCCATCCGGGCCATGCCAATTACGCTGAAGAAACGGCGCTCCTGGAGAGCCCCTGGCGGGAGACTTTGCCATTTCCGGTGGAGTTGATCTCCTACCAAGAGCTCTAGGAGGTCCCCGGAAGTTGGGACACCCCTTAAGTGGTCGAAACTGCGGTTTCCCTCACCACCACGGCGATTAAACCCTGACTGAGGCCCGCCAACACCCAAAACGGGTCAGCCAGAAGCACATAGTGGTAATCAGTTAGCCGAAAGGCCCCCCAGGCAATAAAGGCTCCCAAAAGACCCATTGCCACATAGGGCAAGGGGCTCTCCTCCTCCTGAAAGCTGGCCCGCCACAGGCCGCGCCCCAGCACCCCCAGGATGAGCAGAAACAGACCCAGGGCCGGCAGCCCCAATTCAGCCCCAATGAGGAGGAATTCATTATGCACCGGCTGGGGAAAGGTGTAAGAGATGGCTTCCGGTGTCACATCATAAGAAGGGGCCACCGCCAGGTAATTGGTAAGACCCACCCCCAGCCAGGGATGGTGGCGGATGATGTTCAAGGCCACCACCGCCAGGGGCATCCGGGCCTGGGCCGCGCCGTAATCTTCTTGGAACAGACGTCTTTTCATGGGCTCCAGGAGAATGGAAGTGGGCAACATAAACAGGACCACTAAAAATCCCGCCAGTAACAGGGCCACCCCCTTGGCCTTAAGCCGATGGGACAGGCACATGAACAGGGTAAATAGGGCACCTAGGGAAAAGGCCAGCCAGGCTCCCCGGGACAGCGTGAGAAGCAAGGCCGTTCCCAAAAGCAGCAGCAGGCCGGCTAATGCCACTTTGCGACTGCGGCGCCAAGGGGCAAAGAGCAGGGCCAGATTGAGCTGGAGAACCATGGCCAGATAGCCCCCCAGATTATTCGGATGCCCGAATGTCCCCGACACCCGGCTCACCAGACCCTCTCCTGCCCTCATCTGCATGAAGGTTTTGGCCTCCCCGAACAACTCCAGTCCCAGGGTGCTGCCGCTCAGGTACTGACCCACACCGATAAGGGACTGCAAGGCCCCCGCCAAGAGCAGGGCCAGGGCCACGGTGATAAGCCGCGGGCGTTCTTTCAGATGATTGGCAAAATACAAAAAAATCAGCCAGCTTTCCATAACCAGCCAAAGGGTGCACAATTTGATGACCAAAGGCAAATCACTCCGGCCGGTGCTCAACAGACTGAGGAGCCACAACCCCAGAAAGGGTCCGCTGACCCAAGGGAAAAACCGGATGGGAGTAGTTCCCTCCACCACCAGACGGCCGAGCCACAAGACAAGAAGCAAAATAAAAGTGATTTCAAAAAGACTGATACGCCACCCCGAAACCGGCCAGGGGGTGGTGGCCGAGGCCAGATAGATGGGATGAAAATCCAGGGCCACGGTCATCAAAACCACGGTCAGATATAAGAGAAATTTCTCCCGCTGGGGGATAATGACCAAAAGGGCACCGGCGGCCAAGGCAAAAATCAGGAAGAAAAACCACTTGGGGGGCTGGGCGGCCGCCAACAGCAGGAAGGCGCCTACGGCCCCCCCGCCCAATAGGACCACCCCCCATCCCCGAGAACGGAGGCTTTCGCTGTCAGCAAGGTAGCTCATAAGCTCTTCACCCAGACCCTGTGCCCGGCTTTATCCTTAAAAACCGTTCCTTTGGCCCGTCCTCTTAAAATAACAGCTGCCGCAGGGTGGACTCCTTCCAGAGATGAATGAACAGGTACACCACAAAAACCAGGAACAGTCCAAAAGCCAAACCTACTGCTATCCAGATAAGATCGTGAGCGGCCCACTTTTTATCCTTGCTTGAACCAGGCATGGCTCCCTAACCCTTTTCCCGGACTGTCCCCGGTCCATGTCTCAGGTCTTTACGAGGCAAACCCCCTAGCGGCTGGTGGTATCCACGCCAACACTTCCGGCATTCCCAGGACCGATGGGATAAAGAAAGATGGTGCGGGTCTGGGGTACCATCTTGTTGATGTATTGGTCCACCCAATCGTTGGCCTTGGTAATGCGGGTGGGGGGCACATACACCACATCCCGGGGTTGCAGATAGAATTGCTCTCCTGCCATCCCCTGCAAAGTCTCCTTGACATTTACCAGACAGCCGTAGTGGCGGCCGTCCCGCTGGCGCACCACCAGGACCTGACGCAGGTCCGCCGTGGGGCGGATGGGGCCCCCCACTTCGGTCAAAGCCTCCAAAAGGGTAAGAGGCCCGTTTATCTGCACCGGACCCGGCCGTTTCACCTCTCCGGTAACCCAAACCCGGTTGTTGTACACCCGGCGTACCAATACCGTAAGGTGAGGCTCCTTGAGATGAGCCAAATATCGCCGGGCCAACTCCTTTTCCAATTGGACCGGGGTCTTCCCGGTCACCGAGACTTCGCCAATAAGGGGAAGGGTCAGACAGCCATCCGGTCGCACAATCTGGCTTTCATCCAGCTCAGGCACATAAAAATGTTTGATGTCAATAACATCCCCCGGCCCTAAAGTTAAGGGCTGGAGTGGAGGCTCGGCAGCCATCTCCGCCTGGGTTTTGGCGGGATGCATGGGGCTGCAGCCTCCCAAAAAAAAGTATAGGCCGATTGAGACCAGAACCGGAATCATCCCCCAGGGCCGATTCAGGACCTTCACGGGAACTTTCACCTCCTTACTGAAATAAAAACCCTGTGACCACGAGCCCCACCGCCACTTTCCCGCCTCCGGATGGAAGCTTTCCGGAGTTTGGGGTTTACCCGGGCAGGGTCTCACACAAACCGGTAAAGGAAATCAGGTATGACATACTCCCGCTTGTTGAGCACCCCACCCACTATTCTGACCTGTTTTTCCATTTCCTTGATATAGGCCTGCAAGACCTCATATCTCAGACGGTTGGCCTCAGCCACCACGATGAGGCCATCCACCTGGCCGCCTACCGCCTGGGCATCGCTGGACTCGAAGGCCGGAGGACAATCCACCAATACGAAATCATAATGTCCCCGGGCCTCCTCCATAAAATCCTGAAACCGCCGGAGGTCATAGGGGGAAGCCACTTCCGCGGTGGCCTCGCCGCTGGCCACCACCTCCAGATTGGCCCGGAAGGTTCCCTGACTGACCTGGGCCAGATTAAGGCCGTCGAACAGGTAATCGTTCAAGCCGGGCTGGAGATTAAGCCCAAAGGCCAGATGCAAGGCGGGATGCTGCTGACAGGTGTCCACCAGCAAAATTCGCTGATCCAGAAAATCCCGGGACATGAGGAGACCCAGGTTGCACACCAAGGTGGAAACCCCTGCCCGCCGATGCGGCGCCGCCAAGGCAAACACCTTCCATCCATGGGCAGCTTTCAGGGACTGGAGATGGCGCTTCAGATTACGAAACTGGTCGGTAAGTAAAGGCTGCTCTTTGAGGTGCCTGAGCCACAGGGGCGGCGGGGAGCCCTCCGGCGAACCCCTGGACCCCCCCTGACCTAATCCTTTACCCGCCCATAGAGCAAAAAGGTGCTTTAAGATAAGACTCTTCGGGGTAAGCATTTCTTATTCCGTCCTCCGTTCTACCAAATCAATGGTGGCAAACACGGGCAGGCCGGCATACCGACCCAGGTCCGAAGGGGTCTTGATGGTGTGATCCACATAGTAGGCGAAAAACGCCCCGGCCAAAGCCACCAGAAGGCCCAGGCTGCCGGCCAAAAGCAACATGAGGAACCTTTTCGGAAATACCGGAATGGAGGGGACCTGGGCCCAGGTGGTGACCGTGACATTGGACACTCGGTTGGCTTCCTGTTGCTCCTCAATCCGGGCCTCCTCAGTTTTGTTTAAATAGAGGAGGTAGTTTTTTTCGTTTTGTTTCAGGTCCCTAAGCAGCCGTTCGTAGTCCACCTGCTTTTGGGAAAGCATCAGGGACTGGCCCTCCAGTTTCTTTATGTGCCCCCTTATGGTGTCGGCATAATTTTTCAGGCCCTCCAGGTCCAGTTGGGCCCCCTTCAGCAATTCCCGCACCTGCTTTTGATAGGCCTCTTTGATCTCCTGGACCTGCCGGTCCACCGCCCGATATTTGGCGCTGGATTTCTGATAATGAATGGCGAGACGTTCCCGCTCGACCAGCAGGGGCCCCAACACCCGCACCAACTCCTCCAGAATGGCGCTTTGCACTTCTTTGGTCAGCGCCCCCGGCTCCCCGGTTCGGGCCAGATTGCGGCTCTGCACTCCCACTTTCAGCTGTCTTTCCCGGATTTGTGCTTCGGTCAAGGCCAAACTCTCCCGAAGCGTACGGAGCAGTTCCACGTTGGCCTCGTTCTGGGCGGTCAGGTCAATGACCCCATATTGGTTTTTGAACTTTTTCAGGTCAGCTTCAGTCTCTTTTAACTGCCGATGGAAGATTTCCGCCTGCTGGGCATAGAAATCCTTGGCTCCCTGGACCCGATACACCTGGATATGGAAATCCACATAGTTTTCCAGCAAGGTATTGACAATTTTGGTGATTTTTTCCGGGGAGGGCCCTTTCAGGGAAATCTCGATGAGGTTGGACAGGGTAATGGGCCTGATGTTCAGTTGGTTCTGCAACTCCAGGATGGCCCGGTCCTCCGGTTTAACCTCGACTACGAGGCCCAGGGAAACCAAGAGGTGTTTCATTCCGGACTCCACCCCCTTGACCAGGCGGCCCAGCCAGGTGGAGGCCGGCTCCGGTCGGTCCAAGCCCAGACGCTCCACCACGGTTTTCAGAAGCTGGGGCGATTTAAGAAGGTTCACCTCAGAATTGATGTCCTGAGGGGTAACCGGATTGGCCCGGATATTGGTGGCCAACGGGGCCTGAAGCTTCAAATGGGGTTCCAAAAAGGGCTTCACCAACACATGGCCGCTCACCTCATAAACCGGAGGAAGGAGAAAGGCCAATGCCGCCGTGGTCAAAACCAAGGTGAGGTAAATGCCCAGAAAGACATGCAGCTTGGAGAAGATGACAAACAACACATCTCTTAAGGAAATGCGCTTTAAGCCCTCGGTCTTGTCTTGCATAGCAATGCTCCCCCAAGTGTCACGGCTGGTAGCTAGCGCCGATGATGACCATCCTGTCCCCGGAGAAAGCCGCTTTCCGGCCCCTTAAGATAGCCCGCTTCCGGGGCCTCCTGATAACCGTACTCCGGGGCCTCCTGATAACCGCTTTCCCCTTTTTTGTCAGGGCCCGCCACTTCCCGATAAAATTCCTGCTGGCCGGCGTTACCCCGGGACCAGCGCCGGTAAAGGAGATGGGCCAGGTGCTGGTTCTCCGGGTATATCAATTGCACCAACTTGAGCACCGTCTCCTTGTCTCCCAGCTCTTCATGGATGCCGAAATTGGTACGGTCGTAATAGGTTTCGGCCCACCCCGGGTTGTGCTGGTAAGCCTTGAGGAAGGCTTGGGCCGCCTCTTCCCACAATCCCAGCCGGAGGCAGACCAGACCCAAAAAGTGATGGGCCTGGGAATACCCCGGTTTGAGGAGCACCGCCCGCCGCAGGGCTACGGCGGCCTCCTCATAACGTCCCAGCCTTCGGTAGGTCTTGCCCAGTTGGACAAAGGGGGCATACCACCCGGGAGCGAAAACCGTGGCTTGGCGGAAGGCCTCGGCAGCTTCCCGGTCCCGGTTCTGAAACTGATAAACCCGTCCCAGATAATAGTAAGAACGGGCATCCGTGGGGTTGCTGCGGAGGCGGCCCAACCACATGGCCTCCTCCTGGGGGGTGAATTGCTCAAAACGGGTGTCCCCTTGGGCCCAGACCCCTTGCGACCCCCAAAGCCAAATCAGCACCAAAAAGGCGAAGGCGCCCCAATGTTTAGAGGCAGACATCTCAGTAAGCCCCCTTTTCCCGGAGGATGGCGGGAAGGGTCCGGGCCAGAATGCGCAGGTCCAGACAAAAGGACCAGTGATCAATGTAGTACATGTCCAAAGCCATCCATTTTTCGAAGGGCAGGTCGCTGCGCCCCTTAATCTGCCAAAGACAGGTTATGCCGGGGCGGACGCTGAAGCGTCGCCGGTGCCAATCGGTGTTGAATCCCTGATAATCCCGCAAGGGAAGTGGTCTGGGGCCCACCAGGCTCATGTCCCCCAACAGCACGTTGATGAGCTGGGGAAGTTCATCCAGGCTGGTGCGTCGTAGCCAGCGTCCCAGGGGGGTGACCCGAGGGTCATTCCGGATCTTGAACACCGGACCGTCCGCCTCATTGAGATGGGAGAGCTCCTCCTGCCGCTCCTCGGCGCCGTCCACCATGGTGCGAAATTTGTATAGGCGGAACAGCCGCTTGTTGAGGCCCACCCTGGTCTGCACAAAAAACACCGGACCGGGAGAGGTAAGCTTGATAAGGGCGGCAATCACCAGAAAAACCGGGGAGAAGAGCACCAACAGGAGGAGGGCCGCCACAAAGTCAAACAGACGTTTGGCCAAAATCGGCCACCCCGACAGCACCCCGGTTTGTACCGAGAGAAGCACCACCCCTTCAAACTGGTCAAACTTCACCCGGGCCAAGTTCATGTTACGAAGTAAATAAAAACTGTCAGAAAGGAACCGCACCGGGATCCCCTGGGACAGACAGTGCCGGACCATCTCCTGAACCTGGCGGTAATAGGTATTCAAAGGCAGGTCAATAAAGACTTCATCCACCACATTTTTTTTCAGGAAATCATTAAACCCGGCGAAATTAGTCAACAAGGGGTAGCCAGACTCAAGAAATCTGTCCATTCCGCTCCAGGGGTCGTCCACAAAGCCCAATACCCGATACCCCAGTTCCAAGCGGCTGTCCAGCTTGCGGGCGAAATCAAGGGCGCGCCGGTTGGTCCCCACCATGACTACATTTTGGACCGCTATTCCCCGTTGTCTAAAATGCTGCAGAAGGAATCGCAACAGAAGGCGGCTGGCCAGAGTGGCGCCCGTAGTGTAAAGCCAAAGAAAAAACAAAAAGGTGGGGGTCGCCAGGGACACGGAGAATAGCTGGCAGAAGAACAGCAGCACCATCGTTCCCAGGGAGGTGGCGGTAAGCACCTCCCGCCCCTCCGTCTGCCAGCTGGTATACGGCCTGAAGTGATAGAGGCCCGTCAGAGAAAATAGCCCATACCAACACCAGGCAAAGATCAAATACAAGGCAAAATTGGTGATCCGCACCCGAAGGAGCAGAAACTTGGAAAAGCTCAGGGACTCCAGGTCCTCAGAGACTGCAGCCGCGGCCAACAAAAAGGCGGCCGCCAGGATGATTTGATCCAAAATTTTCAGGGCAAATACCAGACTGCGACGTTGCGGGAGCAGCATGGCTGTCTCTTTTGCGCGAAAATGCCAGGGCTAGGCCCTTTGGCAAAGATACCGGCAGCCGGGAGCAAACCCGAGTAGGCCGGCGGTTAACTTGGTTTAGTGATTTTTGAAAAATATCGAAGAGGCTTTGGGAAAACTTTAAGGAAAAATTGGAGGGATTTTTTTAAATTTTGCCGGACAGGAAAAAAGTTTAAGCCTGGCAAAACCAGGGAGGCAAACGCGGGCCTAATGGGGCAAAGGTGAAGAAGATCCGGCCGGCCCTTACTCAAACCGGTCATCAAAGACCTTCATGGCACAGAAGCGGCCGCACATGGTGCATTGGTCTTCCTTGGCCTGGGAGAGTTCCCGATACCGCCGGGCCTTTTGGGGGTTGACCGAGAGCTGGATTTGTTTTTGCCAGTCCAAAGCGCGGCGGGCCCGGGACATGTTCAGATCCCAGTCGGCGGCCCCAGGGAGACCCCGGGCGATGTCTGCGGCGTGGGCCGCAATTCTGGAGGCCACCACCCCCTCCACCACATCCTCCACCTCAGGAAGCTTCAGGTGTTCGGCAGGGGTGACATAACAGAGGAAAGAGGCCCCCAGGCTGGCGGCCAAGGCGCCCCCGATGGCCCCGGCGATGTGGTCATATCCCGCAGCCACGTCGGTAACCAGCGGACCCAAAACATAAAAGGGGGCATTGCCGCAATATTTTTGCTGCAGGCGGATATTTTTGCGGATGGCGTGCAGGGGGAGGTGACCCGGTCCCTCCACGATCACCTGCACTCCCGCAGCCCAGGCCCGTTTGGTCAGCTCCCCCAGGATTTTCAGCTCATGGAGCTGGGCCCGGTCGGTGGCGTCCGCCAGGCAGCCGGGACGGAGACCGTCCCCCAGGGACAGGGTGAGATCATGCTCCCGGGCGATTTTCAGCAGGCGGTCGTATTGTTCATAGAGGGGGTTTTCCTTGCCGTGGCGGCGCATCCAGGCCACGGTGAAGGCGCCCCCCCGGGACACCACCCCAGTGACCCGCTTTTTCAAAAAAGGCAGGGCAGCTCTGGTAACCCCACAGTGCACCGTGACAAAGTCCACTCCCTGTTGGGCCTGGTGGGCCACCATCTCCAGAAACCAATCGGCTTTCACCTCCTCCAAGCTTTTGGCCTCCACCATAAGCTGATAAATGGGCACGGTGCCGAAGGGCGCCGGGCAATCAGCCAGCAAAGTGGCCCGGATGAGGTCCAGGGGGCCGCCGGTGCTGAGGTCCATTACCGTGTCAGCCCCGTGTTCCAGGGCCGCCGCCAGCTTGGCCAGCTCTTTCTCCAGACTGATGTCATGGGGGGAGGTTCCGAGGTTGGCGTTGATCTTGACGCGGACCCCCTGTCCGATGGCAATGGGCCGAAGCCCCTGGTGGCGCCGGTTGGCGGGAATCACCAGGGTACCGGCCGCAAGATTCTGCCGTAACTTTTCCGGGTGAACCCCTTCTGCCCGGGCCGCCTGCCGGAGTTCCCGGGTGAGCTTTCCGGCCAATGCTGCTTCTCTCTGAGTCATTTTCTCTCCCTGGAAGAATTTTACTCAATTCCGCCAAAGAAACCAACCTTATCGGAACATGGGAACAAAAGACCCTTGGCCGGGCGCCAGGATTTTTTCCGCGCCCAGGGGTTAAATGTACAGGTCTTTTTGCAGGATCATCACAAATCGGGTAAAATAAATCATCCTTCCCTCGGCATGTGAATCGATGAAACGCCTGTCCATATTGGGTTCCACCGGGTCCATAGGGCGCAATGCCCTTTCCGTGGTGGCCGAGCACCCCAAGGAATTCAAGGTGGTGGGGCTGGCCGCCGGGAAAAACCTGAAAGTCCTGGTGGAGCAAATCAAAGCCGTGCGGCCGGTGCGGGTCTCAGTGCAAACCGCCGCCCTAGCCCGGGAACTGAAAAACTGCCTGTCCCCGGGGGAGTGTCCTGACATCCTGGTGGGGGAGGAGGGCGCCGCGGCCGTGGCCGCGGACCCGGAAGTGGACCTGGTAGTCTCTGCGATGGTGGGAGCCGTGGGCCTTACCCCCACTTGGGCCGCCATTCAGGCGGGCAAGACCGTGGCCCTGGCCAACAAGGAGACCCTGGTGGCGGCCGGCCCCCTAGTTATGGCGGCCGTGGCCCAAAACGGCGCGGCCCTGATTCCGGTGGACAGTGAACACAGCGCCATTTTTCAGGCCCTGGCCGGACACTCCCGGGAGGAGGTGCGGCGCCTTTGGCTCACGGCTTCCGGCGGGCCTTTCCGCACCTGGCCCAAGGAGGAGCTGGCCAAAGTTACCCCGGCTCAGGCCCTCAAACACCCCAACTGGTCCATGGGGGCCAAAATCACGGTGGACTCGGCCACCATGATGAACAAGGCCCTGGAGGTAATTGAGGCCAGCGTCCTTTTTGGGCTGCCGGTCTCCCAAATCGAGGTGTACCTTCACCCCCAGAGCATTATCCATTCTTTGGTGGAGTTTGTGGATGGGTCTGTTCTGGCCCAGCTGGGCTGGCCGGACATGCGGCTGCCCATCGCCTACGCCCTGACCTATCCCCGCAGGCTGCCCCTCAGGTCAGAGCCGCTGGATCTGGGGAAGGTGGCCAGCCTGACCTTCGAGGTTCCGGATCTGGAGCGCTTTCCGGCCCTTAGACTGGGCTATGCCGCGGCCACGGCCGGAGGCACGATGCCGGCGGTGTTAAACGCGGCCAACGAAGTGGCCGTGGCGGCCTTTCTGGACAGCCGCCTCTCCTTTCTGGGAATACCCCGGGTAGTGGAAGAAACCATGGCCTGTCACCAGATTGAACCCCTGGAGAGTTTGGCCCAGGTGCTGGAGGTGAATGCCTGGGCCCGGAGACAGGCCCAGCATCTCATCAGCAAGGGAACCATCACTTAAGGCAGCCCGCATCGGCAGCCGGTTTTTTTCCGAATAACAGTTTGTTTGTAAGAAAAACTCTTTTTCCGAAGCCAAAGGAACCCGCCCTGGTCGAACATCTGGCCGCAGGCCTGAGGGCTCCCTCAGTGTGCCAGCCTGGATTTTGGCACGGGGCCTTGTCTTCCCCGTGAAACTGCGGTAAGTTCCTGTTTAGGAGACCCTTTTTCCCTATGGGTTATCTGTTTTCCCCGTGGAATCTGCCAATCTGGGGGGCGAGCCTGTTTGCCTGGTTTTCCCCTTACCTGACCACCATCCTGGCCACCGTGGTGGTTCTGGGGGTTCTTATCTTTGTTCACGAATTCGGCCATTTCTTCATCGCCAAGCTTCTCGGGGTCCGGGTGGAGGTTTTTTCCCTGGGTTTTCCTCCCAAGTTGCTTTCCCGGAAGGTCGGGGAAACGGAATACCGCCTGTCGGTGGTGCCCCTGGGGGGCTATGTCAGACTGCTGGGGGAAAATCCCCATGACGAAGTGCCCGCGGAGCTGATCCCCCGTTCCTTCCTGCACCGGCCACTGTGGCAGCGGACCGCCATTGTCTTGGCCGGACCGGCGTTCAACTTTTTCTTTGCGGTGTTGGCCTTGTTTGCCGTCTTCAGCCTAAGCGGCCTGCCCTACCTCACCACGGAAGTGGGCCGGGTGCTAGAAGGCTCCCCGGCGGAGCGGGCCAAATTGCAGAAAGGGGATGTTATCTTGAGCGTGGACGGCGTCCCGGTGCAACGCTGGGACGATCTGGCCCGAGAGATCCGGGAGCGGGGCGGGCAACCGGTCAATCTCACCTTGAGACGGGCGGACCAGGTTTTGCAGGTCCGCCTTGTCCCGGAAAAACGGGAGGCTGTTAATGTTTTTGGGCAGAAAGTCCAGGCCTTCCAAATTGGGGTGGCCTCCGCCGAGCGTCTGGCCCTGAAGCCCCTGGGGACTCTTGAGGCCCTTGCTGAAGGATTCCGGTATTCCCTGAAAATCGCCGCCCTTACCTTGCAAAGTATCTACAAGCTGATTGTGCGGGAAATCCCCGTGGAGACCTTGGGAGGGCCCATCATGATAGCCCAGGTGGCTGGACGCCAGGCAGAGATGGGCTTTTCTTATCTGATACAGTTCATGGCCGTCTTAAGCGTCAATCTCACCCTCCTCAACCTGCTCCCCGTCCCCATACTGGATGGGGGACATCTTGTGTTTTTCCTGCTGGAGGCCATACGAGGCAAACCCCTGGCCCTGAAGCACCGGGAACTGGCCCAGGCGGTGGGCATGATGCTGATTTTGACCCTGATGCTTCTGGTTTTTTACCACGACCTGATGCGCCTTTTTGGCACCCGGCAATAAAAGCGATGCTGCTTTTGGCCCTGGACACCGCCACCGACTCCGGCAGTCTGGCCCTTCTTAAGGGAGAGCAGGTCCTGGGCGAAGTGGCCTTGCCCGGAGCCGGCTCTTATCTGGTGCATCTTTTACCCAGCCTTGACCGCCTGTTGCGGGAAACCGGGATAACCCTTAAGGAGGTTTCAGCCCTTTGCGTCAGCCAGGGTCCGGGAAATTTCACCGGCTTGCGTCTGGGCCTGGCCACTGCCCAAGGACTGTCCCTGGCTTTGGGCTGCCCTCTGGTGCCGGTTCCCACCCTGGAGGCCTTGGCCGCCCGCCATGCCGGTCATCCTGTGCCGGTGGCGGTCCTGGTGGACGCCAAACGCCGGGAGGTCTATGTGGGACACTATGACTGCTCCCATGGCAGGCCTATGCCTTTGGGGCCTCCGGAGCGGCTGCCGGTCTCGGAACTTGTCCGGCGCCTAGTCCCGCCGCTACTGCTCTCGGGACCCGGCCTCAAGTGCTGCCGGGAACTTCTTGAACCTCTCCCCCCAGGCATTGAGTTGGCTTTGGAGGAACCGGGATGGCTGTTGGCTCCCTGGGTGGGACGCCTGGGAAGAGAGCGCCTGTTAAAGGGGCTAAAGGTGAAGCCCCAGGAACTGACTCCCCTCTATTTGCGGCCGGCCATATAACCCGTAAAAACAGCCTTCCCCCTGAAGCTCCTTCAAAATTCCTGAGCAATTCCTAACAAAATTATGGAAAAAGTGGATGAATCCTTGACATTTGGCGGAAAAAATGGTAATGTTTCTTTTAGTAACATATTAATTTTCCTAAAAATTTTACTCGAGGGAGTATGCCCTTTCAGGACCCCGGGTCCCCGACTTTATTAATGTCCTTCCCGCCCAAGCTTATCAGCCCCATACCTTCCATTTCCCTTAAGAGGTTCCAATCAGCCAAGCCGGTTGATTTTTCAAGGAAGGTCGCCGCCGTTCAGCCCCTAATACCTTTTGAGGAAAAAACATGAGCCCCGCCCGGAAAATGCTTATCAACGCTGCCGACCCTGAAGAGTTCCGGGTGGCCATTCTCGAGGAGGGGCTTTTGACCGAGTTCGCCCTGGAGACTGCCAGCCGGGAGCAAACCAAGGGAAATATTTACAAAGGCGTGGTGGTCAACGTGGAGCCCAGTCTCCAGGCAGCCTTTGTCAACTATGGCGGCAACCGCCACGGCTTTTTGCCTCTTTCGGAAGTGCACCCCGATTATTACCAGGACAGAGTCCGGGACCGTGCCAAGGTGCGCATTCAGCAGGCCCTGAAAAAAGGACAGGAGCTTCTGGTCCAGGTCATCAAGGAGGAAAGCGCCACCAAAGGGGCTTATTTAAGCACCTACCTCTCCCTGCCTGGGCGGTATCTGGTCCTTTTGGTGAAACAAAGCCACCTGGGCATCTCCCGCAAGATTGAAAAAGAGGAGGAACGCCAACGCCTCCGGGAGCTGGCCCAGAAGCTGGGGGTGCCACCGGAAATGGGCATCATCGTGCGCACCGTGGGCCGGGAGGGAAAACTCCGGACTCTCTCCAAGGACCTGCAGTACCTTTTAAAATTGTGGGAGGACATCCAGAAGGCGGCGGCCAAACCTGCCCCCTGCCTGCTTTACAAGGACCTGGATCTGATAACCCGGACGGTCCGGGATTACCTCTCCTCGGAGGTCAAAACCATATTGGTGGATGACAAGGAGGTGTTCCAGGAGCTGAAAAATTTCCTGCACCTGGTGTCCCCCCAACACCTCCGGGCCCTTAAGCTTTATCAGGACAAGCTGCCCTTATTTGTGCGCTACCAGATCGAGGATCAGATTGAATACCTTTACGCTGAGCGGGTGCCCCTTAAATCAGGTGGCACCCTGGTGATCAACCCCACCGAAGCCCTGGTCTCCATTGATGTCAATTCCGGACGGTGCTTAAGCCAAGGCAATCTGGAGGAAACTGCCTTCAAGACCAATCTGGAGGCCGCGGCCGAGATCGCCCGACAACTCCGCCTGAGGGATTTGGGGGGTCTGGTGGTTATTGATTTTATTGACATGAGGGACAAGAAGCACATCAAGGAGGTGGAGCAGGCCCTAAAGCAGGCCCTCAAACGGGACAAGGCCCGGGTGACTGTGGGACACATCAGCAAATTCGGCCTGCTGGAACTTTCCCGTCAGCGCCTGCGGCCGGCTTCCGAGACCAGCACCTTCACCCTCTGCCCGGTGTGCCAGGGGAAGGGACGGGTAAAATCCCCGGAGGCCCAAGGCCTGGCCGTGCTGCGTCAGATGGCCCTGCAACTGTCCCAGACCAACCTTAAGGAAATCAGGGCGGCTTTACCCCCCGATACCGCCAATTTTCTCCTGAACCAGAAACGCAAGGAAATCCTGGCCCTGGAAGAACAATACCAGGTGAAAATTACCCTTACCGCCCAACCCGGTCTCTCTCCGAAAAATATTCAGATTGACTATGTGAAACCGGATTCCGGTGATGTGGGGCTGGTCAAGGGAGATACTAAGGAGGCCCGTCGTGCGCAGCCAACTGATGAAGTCCGGTCTGGAAAAATATCCTCACCGCTCCCTGCTTAAGGCCATGGGCCTGACCGACCGGGAGATCGAACAGCCTCTCATTGGGGTGGCCAATGCCTTCAACGAACTGATTCCCGGACATATCCATCTGGACAAAATCACCCAGGCAGTAAAGGACGGGGTGCGGATGGCCGGGGGCACACCTCTGGAGTTCGGGGTCATCGGAGTGTGCGACGGCTTGGCCATGCATCATCTGGGCATGAAATATTCCTTGCCCTCCCGGGAGCTTATCGCCGATTCCATTGAAATTATGGCCATGGCTCACCCCTTTGACGGACTGGTGCTGGTGGCCAACTGTGACAAGATCGTCCCTGGCATGCTCATGGCCGCGCTGCGCTTAGACCTGCCGGCAATTATCGTCAGCGGCGGACCGATGCTGGCTGGAAGGTATTTGGGACGGGAGGTGGATCTCATCAGCGTCTTTGAAGGGGTGGGCGCAGTCAAGGCGGGGCGGATGAGTGAAGCCGAGCTGAAAGAGTTGGCGGAGTGCGCCTGTCCGGGCTGCGGTTCCTGTGCCGGCATGTTCACCGCCAATTCCATGAATTGTCTTTCTGAGGCCCTGGGCCTGGCCCTTCCCGGAAACGGCACCATCCCGGCAGTGGCCGCCGCCCGCTACCGCTTGGCCAAAGAGGCGGGCCAGAAGGTCATGGAACTTTGGCAGAAGAAAATCACCCCCAGGAAAATCGCCACCCTGGAGGCTTTCAAAAATGCCATTGCAGTGGACATGGCTTTGGGCTGTTCCACCAATACGGTGTTGCATGTGCCGGCCATCGCCCGGGAAGCTGGAATTGATCTGCCCCTTTCCCTGTTTAATGAGATCAGCGCCAAAACCCCTCATCTTGCCAACATGAGCCCGGCGGGGCCCCACCATCTCGAGGACCTGGATCAAGCAGGCGGGGTTCCGGCTGTAATGAAAGTGCTTTTTGCTGGCGGTCTGATTTTCGGCGAGCCCCTCACCAGCACCGGTAAGCGGGTGGCGGAAAATCTGGATGCCGTGCGGGTGCTGGACGAAAAGGTCATCCGCCCCTTGAGCCAGCCCTATCATCAGGAAGGTGGTATCGCTATTCTGTGGGGCAATCTGGCGCCTGAGGGAGCGGTGGTGAAGCAGTCCGGAGTGGCTCCGGAAATGCTGGTAAATGAAGGCCGGGCCCGGGTCTTCGACTCCGAGGAGGAGGCCACCGCGGCCATACTGGGGGGTCAGATCCGCGCTGGCGACATTTTGGTCATCCGCTATGAAGGCCCCCGGGGCGGCCCGGGAATGCGGGAAATGCTCACCCCCACCTCCGCCATTGCCGGTATGGGACTGGACAAGGATGTGGCCCTCCTTACCGACGGCCGCTTCAGCGGCGGCACCCGGGGTGCAGCCATTGGACACATCTCCCCGGAAGCCGCAGATGGCGGCCCACTGGCCCTGGTTCAGGAAGGGGATCGTATCAGGATTGATATTCCCGGAAAGACCCTGACTCTCTTGGTGGAGGACCAAGAACTGGCCCGGCGTCGTCAGGCCTGGCAGCCGCCAGAGCCCAAGATAAAGCAGGGTTACGTCGCCCGCTACAGCCGTCTGGTTAGTTCCGGAAGCAAAGGTGCGGTTTTTCTATAACCTAAATCCATAAATATACGGCAGTTCTTTGCGGGACCCTCTGAAAGACCGCTTTATGAACAGGGAGGTCAAATGAGAACTTTCACAATTTTTCAAATTTTTTCTCCAGGAAAAAACAAAGAAAGCTGATTGAATAAAATTTTTCTTGAAATTATCGAAGGTTAACTGATTTATTAACAATCTCTTCATAGTTTATTAACAACACTAACTTTTCTATTCAAAGGAATTAGGCCATGCACATTCAAATGGCGCGGGAGGTTTTGGTCAGAGCAGTGGGACGCACTCTGGGGGTGGTGGACCGGCGAAGCAACATGGCCATCCTCAGCCATTTTCTCCTGGAGGCCAAAAACGGACAGGTGGTTATTGCCGCCACCGATCTGGAAGTAAGCTTTCGGGGAGTGTACCCGGCCGAGGTATTGGAACCTGGAGCCCTTACCCTGCCGGCCCACTATGTCCACAACCTTATCAAAGAGCTGCCGGGGGAGTTGCTGGATCTCACGGGTACTGAAAACTCCAATGTGCACATTCGGGTGGGGCAGTCCCATTATCAGTTGCTGGGACTCCCGGCCGACAAGTTCCCACCAGTCCCGGAAATCGCCGATATCAAACTGGTGGCGGTGGATAGCGCCCTTTTAAAGGAGATGATTGAAAAGACCATTTTTTCCGTCTCGGCCGACGATCTGCAATACCACCTTTCCGGTATCTTTTGGGAAAGGGTGGAGGCCCAGAACGGTTACCATCTGCGGCTGGTGTCTTCAGACGGCCACCGTCTCACCCTTATCCAGCGGGCCTTGCCGGAAAGCGAGGAATTCGCCATCGAGGAGGGCATTCTTATACCACGGAAAGGGGTGGCCGAGATCTCCCGCCTGCTGGGTGAGGAGGAGCGGGTTGGTCTGGGCCTAAGCAAAAAAAGTCTGGCCCTTAAGGCCGACCAAAAATTTCTTTTTATCCGCCTCCTGGAGAAAAAGTTTCCGGATTACCGTCGCATAATTCCAGAAAGTTTCGCCTATCGCTTTGCTTTGTCCCGGACCGGACTCTTGGAGAACATCCGGCGCATTTCCCTTTTGTCCACCGAACGCTTCCGGGGAGTGATCCTCACTCTCGGGACTGAAACCCTGGAAGCCTCTTTCCACAATCCCGAGGTGGGAGAGGGTCGGGAAGTCATGCCCCTCATTCTGGAAAGGGGTGACCCGACGGCCCTGCCTATCCAGATCGGCTTCAATGCCCGTTATCTCCTGGAGCCCTTGGCGGCTATGACGGGGGAGACCGTCTTCTTGGAGCTGAACGACAAGGACCGTCCCTGTCGCCTGATGTCCCAGGAAGATCCAGATTATTTCGGGATAATCATGCCCATGAGTCTTTAAGTCCGGTTACCGGAAGGTGACCGGCTTCGGGTTTAACGGCGATTTTAAACATGGCCGCCGAAGCCGAGGTCCAATGGGGCGTGGATCGTAAAGGTTTCGGGCGAAAAGGCCCTTCAAGAGCAAAACCAAGGAGGAAGGCAAGACTTGGCAGAATCCCTGAATTTCCCCGAATTGATGGGAAACGACTACCGCGCTGACCAGATTCAGGTGTTGAAGGACCTGGAAGGGGTGCGGGAGCGTCCCGCCATGTACATCGGCAATACGGGGACCGAGGGGCTGCATCACTTGGTCTTTGAAGTGGTGGACAACGCCATTGACGAGGCCATGGCGGGTTTTTGCACGGAAATCACCGTGAAAATCCACCCTGACCAAAGTATCACGGTGGAGGACAACGGCAGGGGCATCCCGGTAGATTTGCACCCCACCGAGGGGCTGCCGGCAGTGGAGGTGGTGATGACCCGGCTTCATGCTGGCGGCAAGTTCAACTCTGGGGCCTACAAGGTCTCCGGCGGCCTTCATGGAGTGGGGGTGTCGGTGGTTAACGGCCTGTCGGAGTATCTCGAGGTGGAAATAAGGCGGGATGGCCAGGTCTATCATCAGCGCTATGCCAGGGGGAAAACCGTAACCCCGCTCACCGTCACCGGTCAGACAAAACGCCGGGGTACCAAGGTCACCTTCCTTCCTGACTCCGAGATCTTTCCCCAGATTGACTTTAACTACGACATCCTGGCCCAGCGTTTGCGGGAGCTCTCCTTCCTGAACGGTGGGGTGCGCATCCGGCTCCTGGATGAACGCACGGGGGAACAGGATGAGTTCCATTATGAAGGGGGCATCGTCTCTTTTGTCAAATACCTGAACCGCAACAAGACCCCCATCCATGCGGAGCCCATTTACCTGGCCGGAGAGCGCAACGGCACCCAGGTGGAAATCGCCCTGCAATACAACGATTCCTATAACGAACAGATTTTCACCTATGCCAACAATATCAACACTAGGGAAGGGGGCAGTCACCTTTCGGGTTTTAAGGCGGCCCTGACCCGGGCAGTGAACCAGTATCTCAGCACCAGCGAGCTGGGAAAAAACTTCAAGGGCAATCTCCAGGGGGAGGATGTGCGGGAAGGCCTCACCGCGGTGGTGAGCGTCAAGCTCCCCCACCCCCAGTTTGAGGGGCAGACCAAAACCAAGCTGGGTAACAGTGAAATCAAGGGCTTGGTGGAAAATCTTCTTTATGACCACCTCCTCACCTACCTGGGGGAAAATCCTCAGGTGGCCAAACCCATTTTGGGGAAGCTCCTGGACGCGGCCCGGGCCCGGGAGGCGGCGCGCCGGGCCCGTGACCTGGTGCGCAAAAAAGGGGCCCTGGGGGAAATGACCCTTCCCGGCAAACTGGCGGACTGTCAGGAGCGGGATCCCGCCAAACGGGAGCTTTACCTGGTGGAAGGAGACTCTGCGGGGGGTTCTGCCAAACAGGCCCGGGACCGGCGATTTCAGGCCATCCTCCCTTTAAAAGGCAAAATCATCAACGTCGAAAAGGCCAGGTTTGAAAAGATGCTGGAGAACTCGGAGATCCGCACTCTGATCTCCTCCCTGGGCACGGACCTTTCCCAGGAGCAGCCCAGCGTTGCTGACCTCCGTTACCACCGGGTCATCATTATGACGGATGCGGACGTGGACGGTTCCCATATCCGTACTCTGCTTCTCACCTTTTTTTACCGGCAGATGCGCCATCTCATCGAAGGGGGCCACCTTTATATCGCCCAGCCACCTCTTTATCGCATCACTTGGGGAAATAACAAGATATACCTCAAGGACGATCAGGAATTCCGCAATTATGTCATAAAACGAGGCGCGGAAAAAAAACGTCTGATCATCTCGGCCGATTCCATAAGTCCCAAGGTATTGGAAGGGGAGACATTGCTTCACACCCTGGAGCGCATCAGCCACTATCTGGAATATTTAAACCGTTTTGAAAAAAGGGGATTACCTCGGGACATTTTGAAGGTGGTCCTGAACCACGAACTGGTGGAGCGCCTCCACCTGAGGGAAAGGGAGCGTCTTAATTCGGTGGCCCGGGCACTGGAAAGCACAGGCCACTGGCTCACCGAGATCGAAGGGGATGAGGAACACCACGCTTTGGCCTTGGTAATCCGATCCTCTAAAGAGGAGCGGCCGCCGGTGCGTTTGGATTGGGACCTATTGGGAGGCAGCGATTTTCAGGCCTTGGTACGGTTGGACCGGGAACTGGCTGATTTTAAAAAGCCGCCTCATCGTCTGGAGGACCGGAACCGAGGCTGGGAATTGACCGAACCCGAGGAACTGGCCCAGCTTATCCTGGAGGAAGGCCAAAAAGGCTTGACAGTCCAGCGTTTCAAAGGCTTGGGGGAAATGAACCCGGAGCAGCTCTGGGAAACCACCATGGACCCAGAAACCCGCACTCTGCTTAAAGTCAACATCATAGATGCTTCCCAGGCGGACGAAATCTTCACCATTCTCATGGGGGACAAGGTTGAACCCAGACGGGAATTCATTCAGAATAATGTCCTGGAGTTGAGCGCTCTGGACATTTAATCCCACGAACCTTCAGATCTTAATTTAAATTTTATATTGAAGAAAAAAATCCGGAGCCGGGAACCTTAGGCAATGAACCGGATGTGTCAGCGCTGCGGCAATGCTATTGAACCTGGGGAAGAAAAAGAGCGTGGGGGACAGGTGCTTTGCGAAGACTGTTTTCTGGAGGTCCTGACCCCGCCCAAGGCCTGTGACCCTTGGGCCGTGCATCTGGCCAAAAGCGAGAAAGACAAGGTCTCCTTTAAACTAACTTCCACCCAGCAACAGCTCTATGAGCTGGTGAGGGAGAAAGGCGAGATTTCCTTTCCGGAGGCGGCCAAAGCCTTGGAACTGACCGAGGAGGAGGTGCGCCGGGAGTTTGCCACCCTTAGGCATCTGGAGCTCCTTCGGGCTAAAAAGTCTCACCAGGAAATCCTAATCACCCTGTTTTGAGCAACGAGGCCGCCGACTTAGATTATGCGCTGCTGAGGCGCTTGGCCCGGGGTGAAGTCCAGGCCCTGGAGGAGCTCATACGCCGCCACGAGCGACGCCTGTTCCAACTGGCCTATCGTCTTCTCAAAGACTATCAGGAAGCGGAGGACGCTCTTCAGGAGGTCTTCCTCAAGGTGTATGAGCATGCCCGGGATTTTCAGCCCCGGAGCACCGTCAGGGCTTGGATGAACCGGATCACCGCCAATCATTGCCTGAATCGGCTGAGAGAGCGGCAGCCCCTTACCTCTCTGGACGAGGAAAACGCCCCCTCGCTTCAGTCTTTGGAGGCCACCCCGTTGGAGGTCCTGGAGGAGGCGGATCTGGCCCGAAAGCTGGAGGAGCTGTTGGCCGCTCTGCCGGAAAACCAGAGACGGGCCCTCATCCTAAAGCGGTTCGGCCATCTTTCCTATCAAGAAATTGCAGAGGCCATGGAGATCACGCCGGATGCAGTGGACGGCTTGATTAAACGGGCCCGCCGCTTTCTCAGGTTGCACCTGAAAGATTATTTTTCAAAGGATACCTGATAGGGGGCTTAAGCCATTCACTGGGCAAGACAAAGGCCTCAGGGTAAGGGAGGCGTGAGCTCAAAGACCCCGGTCCCCCAGGAACAATCCTTTCAGAAGGTCTGATTTAAAGGCATGGACGGGAGCTAACCGAAAAACCTCCGAGGAATTGCCGATAACCAAGGGGAGCTATGGGAGAAGAATTTCGCCGGCAGGTGGATGAATGCGCCAATTACATTGCCGCCCGCTTAGATCTTAAACCGGAGTGGGGGATTGTCCTGGGCACCGGCCAGAAGCTCCTGGTGGAACACTTGGAGTCCCGGAGCTTTCTCAGCTATGAGGAACTGCCCCATTTTCCCTGGACCACCACCCCGACGCACGAGGGCCGGCTGTGGTGGGGTTATCTGGGCGGCCGACCGGTGCTTTTGTTTCAGGGGCGGGTCCACGCCTATGAAGGATACCCGCTTTCCCGGGTGGCCATGTCAGTCCGGGTGATGGCGGCTTTGGGAGTGAAAAAGCTCATCCTCACCAACGCCGCGGGTGGACTCAACCCGAGATTCAAGGCTGGAGAGCTCATGGTCCTTTGTGATCACTTAAATTTTCTCGGGGACAATCCCTTGGTGGGGGAGAATGTAGAGTCCTGGGGCCCCCGCTTTCCGGATATGACCCGGGTCTATGACGCCCAATTGCGGGAATTGGCGGAGAACGTGGCCCTGAAGCGGGGCATTTCCTTGCAACGGGGAGTATATGTGGCCGTGAAAGGCCCCAGCCTGGAAACCCCGGCCGAGACCAGGTTTCTCCGCATGTCCGGGGCAGACGCGGTGGGCATGTCCACCGTGGCCGAAGCCATCGCTGCGGTGCATGCCGGCCTTAAGGTTCTGGGGCTTTCCATCATCAGCAATGTGAACCTGCCGGACGTTATGGCCCCGGTTACCCTGGAGGACATTGTGGCCACTGTGAAGGAAGCCGAACCCCGGTTGGTGCAGTTAATCCAGGGCGTGGTGGAGGAGGCCTAGGTGCCCGCCGGGATAAGGGAAAATTCCCGCGGTTCCCCCAGGTACTGGGGGGCACTTTCCCCAGGGTGACCTGGTGGGCAAAAAATGATGGGAGGGGGCCAGAAGACGAAAGCCCTGGCCCTCTTCTCCCAGTTGGTTGACCGCCGAGATCCCCCTTATTTTTTCTTTGCCGCCCCCTTAGGGCCTTTGGGTCGTTTGGCTGGAGGTGCCGTTGAGGCCAGAACCTCCACCGGCACCTGGGGGATTTCGGCCGCCGGGGCGGCGGCCGTGGGTTTGGGGGCCTCGGTGACCTTGGCGGCGCCAGGTTTCGCCGCCGGCATCTCTTTTCCCAAAATATAAACCCGCTGGGATAAAGGAAGATTCATCAGGGAAGCATTACACGCGGTGCACGCCTTGGCATCCAGGGGATTGGCCGTCTGGCAAGCCGGGCACTTAAGCCACAGCCCCATGTATATCCCTCCTTCAGAGGTTTTTGTTACCCTTAACAAACCCTTTTCCTTTCTTCAACCCTTTTCTGTAGTAAATATCATGAAAAACGGGGAAGAAAAAAGTCCCCTGGCCTAAACCCGCGGGAGCCATGGGGAGAGGTTAAAGAACCAGAACCTGGGATTTTCACCAAGAATCCAGGACCTTTCCCCCAGGGGTTTAGGCTTTCGAACCGGCACGGCTGTTGCAATCAGGGAGGGCATGTATTCCCGGTTTCCCGTCAGGTTGGCCGCTCTCTCCCCGGTAAAACCTGGGGCTTCCACCCCAGGAAGCCGGGTTCCCTCCGGCCCAATTGCCCCGGGAGGAACCCCGGGAAGATTCGGCGAACTCTTGTCACATATGATCCTTACCCGGCAAAATCCGACTCAGGCCCTTTCAGGGGAGCGGCAAAATTTTCTCCGCCCCGGGGCCACCCGGGGGCCGGGGGAGGCCCATCTTTCTCGGTTGTTGTTGCGTCAGGCGGTCATCGGCAGCCGGCGCTTGGCTACCAGCTCAGGCACAGGCCAGCAGTTTCCCGGGGTCCGGGGGGAAGTGGAACGCCTTTTCCGTATGGGCTCGGGGCAGGGCCGCTCCCCCTACCGGGACCCCTCCCTCTATGAACCCCTGATCAAAGAGGCGTCCCGGCGGTATCAGGTTCCGGAAGACCTGATCAAGGCGGTTATCAAGGTGGAGAGCAATTTCAATCCCAGGGCCACCTCCCCCAAGGGGGCCATGGGTCTTATGCAATTGATGCCGGGAACCGCTCGGGATTTAGGGGTGCGTCACGCCTATGACCCCAAAGAGAATATTGAGGGCGGCACCAAATACTTGCGGGAACTGCTGGACCGCTATGGAGGGAATGTCCCCCTGGCCTTGGCGGCTTACAACTGGGGTCCGGGCAACCTGGAAAAAGGACGGCGATTGCCGGAGGAGACCCGGAATTACCTTAAGCTGGTGTCCCGCTATTATCCCCATCAGGTCGCTTTGCCAAAGGCCTCCCGGATTCCCGTATCCTCATCCCCCACTCCTGAATCTTCCACCGCCCCCCGTACTGAAGGGGTGACTACCTGAATCTTTCCCGGACCCCCCCGAAAAGTCCCATAACAAAAATAAAGCCACAAGACATAGTTCCGATAAGGAATGTTAGGAGCCGCTTGGATTTGGCGCCGCTTTTCGGCTGATTCGGCCAAAAAAGGGGAAACCCTCCTTTTTAGCAGCCTGGGCCATATACAATTCCATGGATCGCACCACTTTAGCCGGTTTGTTACTCGGGGCCTTGGCCCTCTTCGGGGGACACTATCTGGAAGGGGGCTCACCGGCCATGATTCTCCAAGCCACTGCCGGAGTCATTGTTTTGGGGGGCACTTTAGGGGCGGTATGTCTGAGCTTTTCCGGGGAGGAGCTCCGCCAATCCCTCAAGGAACTGCCCAATGTGTGGCGGCACCCCCGGGATGACACCCCGCAGATGGTGAGCCGCTTGGTGCAACTGGCCTACCGGGCCCGCCGGGAGGGCCTGCTGGCCCTGGAAGGGGAAGTGGCCCAGCTGAAGGATCCTTTTCTGCGCCGCAGCCTGGAATTGGTGATCGACGGTTACCCGGCCCCCCAGGTGCGGGAAATCATGGAAATGGAGCTGACCCGCCTGGAGGAGGTGGGCCAGATTCCCGCCAAGGTTTTTGAAGCCGCCGGAGGTTACGCCCCCACCATCGGCATACTGGGAGCGGTCCTCGGTCTGATCCAGGTTATGCAGCACTTGACCGACCCGGCCCGCCTGGGCACCGGAGTGGCCGTAGCCTTTGTGGCCACCATATACGGGGTGGCCTCCGCCAATCTACTGTTTTTGCCCATCGCCCACAAACTCAGGTTACGGCAGCAGCAACGCCTGTTCCGTCATGAATTGTTGCTGGAAGGGGTTCTGTCCTTGGCCCAAGGGGAGCCCCCTCGCAGTATCGCCGAAAAACTTAACCATCTTCTCCCAAAGGAGAGCGCCACGCCGATAAAATCGCCCCCCCCACGGGAGAAGCCGCCCTTAATAAAGACCAGGTTACAGGGCAAATCCCGTGCGACGACCGCGAGTTCCTCCCACTGAGCCCCACACCCCCTCCCGGGACCGGTGGCTCGTGTCTTATGCTGACTATGTCACCTTGCTTCTGGCCTTTTTTGTTACCATTTATGCGGTTACCAGATTGGATAGTGAAAAACTGCTGCAGGCCCAACACTCCATCCAGCGGGCCCTCAATGCGCCGGTTTTTCTGGGAGGTTTTCCCCTGGAACCGGCAATAGGGGAGGTCGCCTCTCCCGGTATCAAGGTGGACCTCACCGCCGCTGGGGTTCGCCACAACCCCCCAAGTCAAATCGAGGAAGTGGCCCAGGACGTCCAGAAGATCGTGGAAAATGACCAGGAATATCGGGAAATCCGCCTTATGGTCACGGCCCGGGGCCTGGTCATCCACCTGCCGGAATTTCTTTTGTTCCCTTCGGGGGAGGCCGGCATCCGGCCGGAAGCCGGTCCCCTTCTGGAGAAATTGGCGGCCATCCTGCGGAAAATTCCCAACCAGGTCATGGTGGAGGGGCACACCGACAATATCCCCATCAACACGCCCCAATTCCCCTCCAATTGGGAGTTGTCCACTCAGCGGGCCACCAACCTGCTCAGATATTTGGTGGAAAAGCACCGGTTGGACCCGGCCCGTTTCGCCGCCGCAGGTTACGGGGAATATGCCCCGCTGGCCGATAATGCCACAGAGAGCGGCCGCCGCCTGAACCGGCGGGTGGATCTGGTCATCAAACCCCTTCTGAAAAACAAACCCCTTTAAGGCCAAACCGCTCCACTCCCCTGCTCTTTAGGGGACCTTGGATTTTTGCGGGCAAAGGACAGATCGGGACTCGACCGGGGTATTTGTGGCGGGACAGGGTAGAGGTTTGCTTAAGGGGCCCAGGAAACGGCCGCCCAAAAGGATTCGTAAAAGGGGCCAGAAAGGGAGGGTTTCCAAGCCCCGGTTTGAGCCCCGGAGAGCTATATCCCTCTCAAAGGGGCGAAGGGTGGGCTATTTCAGATTCTCCATGATACGGATGACCGCGGGGCCGATAATGACCACCATCAGGGCCGGAAAGATGAAGAGCAGCAAGGGAAAGACCAGTTTCACCGGGGTCTTGGCGGCCAGTTCCTCCAATTTTTGACGCCGGGTAACCCGAAGGGTCTCGGAGTGTACTTTCAGAGACTGGGCCAGGGAGGTGCCGAACCGGTCAGCCTGAATCAGCATGGAGCTAAGGGATGCCACTTCTTCCACCCCGGTACGTTCAGCAAGATTACGCAGCGCGGTTTCCCGTTCCAGGCCGGCGTTGATTTCCAGGTTGACGAGACCCAGCTCCCGGGCCAGTACCGGATTGCTCAGCTTCAATTCATCAGAGACCCGCTTCAAGGCGGCGTTCAGACCCTGCCCGGCTTCCACGCATACCACCAGGAGGTCCAGGGCGTCCGGCAGGCCTTCCTTTATCTTCTTTTTGCGGGCTTCCACCAGATGGTTGAGTATCATGGTGGGCAACAGAAACCCTAAGGTGGAGGATACAAAGAAAATTGCCAAAAGGCCGAGGAAGGAAAAGCCCCGTCCAAAGAGCCAGGGCATCACCAGCACCGGAAGGGCCAAAGCCAACCCCAGCTTCAGGCCAAAGTAAATGGAAGGGGCCTGTTCGTGATAAATCCCCGCCTGAATCATGAGCTTTTTCAATTCATTGACTTTAGAGCTCCCCTTTTTCAGGCCCAGTTTGGTTTCCAGTTTATCCGCCACCTCTTTGGGGAGAAGCTGGAAATCCAGAAGGTTTTCTTTCGGCGCCCGGGAGGGTTTGGTCTGGGATTGGTATTCCCCCTGCAGGCGCTCTCGTATGCGGGAGCGGCCCAGGCGGAAGAAAAACCCCAAGCAAATAATCACACCAGCCACCAGGATTCCGAAAAGAAGGGGCTGCAGGGTCATGGGCTCCTCAAATCTTGATGTTCACGATTTTCCGGATGACCAGGATTCCCAGGCCCTGGAAAACCAAGGCGGTCATGGCCATCATGCGCCCCAGTGGGTGATTCACCAGCATCAGGACGTAACTGGGGTTGATCTTGAGTAAAAACAGGGCCATGGCAGGGGGCAACAGGATCAGGATCAGGCCGGAGAGGCGGCCCTCGGCGGTGAGGGCCTTGATTTGATTGCGCAGCTTGAAGCGCTCCCGGATAAGAGCTGAGATTTTCTCCAGAATTTCCACCAGATTCCCCCCGGTTTCCCGTTGGATCATCACCGCGGTGGCGAAAAACCTGAGTTCCTTAAGTTCCACCCGCCGGCATAGGTTGATGAGCGCGGTGTTCATGTCCATCCCGTGGTTGTATTCCTTGAAGGTGCGGAAGAACTCCAGGCCCAGGGGGTTGGGCATTTCATTGGCCACAATCTGCAGTCCGGAGGAAAAGGCATGTCCGGCCTTGAGGCCCCGGGCGAGAAGATCCAGGGCCTCCGGCAGTTGTTTTTCAAATTTTTTGATCCGGAGTTTCCTTTTGAATTTTAGCAGCCACAGAGGGAGATAGACCCCGAGGACAAAACCGGCCGCCGCCCCCAGGGGTCCTTTAAGGTAAAAGCCGAGGCTCAGGCCGGCCGCTCCGAACAGGCCGAGCATCAGGAGCATGGTGGTTAATGAGCAGTTCACATCGGCTTGCACCATCAACTCATGCAACTGCTCCAGGTGTTGGATTTTTTTCAGGGCCTGGCGCAGCCAGGGAGCCTGTTGCAGGCTCTCCGTCTTGAGGAGGGAGCCTTGAGAAAGGCGATTCTCCAAGTTTTCCAAAAACTTGAGTCTTTTGTGCAGACGGCGGCGCTGTATCCGGTTGGGGTCCATCACCCAGAGGACGACCCCCTCCACCAGGCAAAGAAAAAACAGGAAGGTAATGATCACCAGAAGGTAAGGGACATCAGGGAAGTAATGGGAAATCAGGGAGGGCACTCCGAAGGCGCCCTCTCCGGCTCCCCAGGCCACAGAGGCCCCCAGGGTCGCCACCAGAGCGGCTGGGGCCACCTTTGCCTTTAACCTTTTCCGGAGACGCCCGCCGGGTTTCTTGGTCCCCTTAAGCCTGGTCATATTCCGCTCCCTTTTGGCCTCCGCCCATCGCCGGTTCAGAAGTTATCCCGGAAAACGGTAGGCGGCAGATGCACCCCCATTTCCTCCAGCCGGGTCATGAACTTGGGGCGGATGCCGGTGGTGATAAACCGGCCCTTCACCTTCTTGTCTTCGCCAACCCCCATCAGCTTGAAGGAGAAAATCTCCTGCATGGTGATCATGTCCCCTTCCATGCCCACGATTTCATGAAGGCCCATCATTTTGCGGGAGCCGTCGCTAAGCCGGGCCAGTTGGATCACCACGTGGATGGCGGAGGCGATTTGGTGCCGGATGGCCCTATCCGGGATGTTCAGCCCGGCCATGGACACCATGGTCTCCAGACGGGTCAAGGCGTCCCGGGGGGAGTTGGCGTGAATAGTGGCCAAGGAGCCGTCGTGGCCGGTGTTCATGGCCTGCAGCATGTCCAGAGCCTCACCCTGGCGCACCTCACCCAGGATGATGCGTTCCGGCCGCATTCTGAGGGCATTGCGCACTAGATCCCGCTGGGTGATCTCTCCCATGCCCTCCAAATTTGGCGGCCGGGTTTCCAAGCGCACCACATGTTCCTGCTGCAGTTGGAGCTCGGCGGAGTCTTCGATGGTGATAATGCGCTCATCATTGGGGATGAAGCTGGACAACACATTCAAAAAGGTGGTTTTGCCGGTACCGGTGCCCCCGGAAATGAGGATGTTCAGCCGGGCCCGGACCATGCCCTCCAATACCTGGGCGATCTCCGGGGTAATGGAGCCCAATTCAATGAGGTTGTGCACCCGGATGGGGTCCTTGGCAAATTTCCGGATGGACAGGGCCGGACCATCCAGGGCCAGGGGGGGGATGATGGCGTTCACCCGGGAGCCGTCCGGCAACCGGGCGTCCACCATGGGGCAGGACTCATCAATGCGGCGTCCCACTCCGGAAGCGATCTTTTCGATGATTTTCAAAAGATGGGCGTTGTCAGTGAACCGTACCGGGCTCTTTTCCAGTTTGCCCCGACGCTCCACATACACCTGGTTGTAGCCGTTGACCAGGATGTCGTTGATGGTGGGGTCTTTGAGTAGCGGTTCCAGGGGGCCATAACCCAAAAGCTCATCCCGGATCTCCTTGCAGAGCCTTTCCCTCTCCGGCAGGGTCAGGGCCAGCCCTTCCTCCGCCAAAATGATTTCAATGCCCCGGCGCAAATCCTCGGCGAGCAAGGTTTCGTCGGCTTCGGAAAGCCGGGCCAGGTCCAAAAGATTCAACAGCCGGAAATGGATTTTGGCCTTCAGCTCATTGAAGGTGTCCTCTTTTTTATCCGCGCCCCGCCCCGGCGGAGCCGGACCCCGGTCAACCTGGGTGCGTTCCCGGATGCGGGCAATGAGACTCATTTATTTCCTCCTCAACAGGCGCCGCCAATTCCAGCGCCCCGGCCGGGTTTCAGGGGCCTCGGGGTCCTTCCGGAAGCGGGCGGCCAAGGCCCGCAGGTCCTGGCAGACTCCCAACCCCGGAGCGCTCTTGGTCAGGGGGACGCCCTCATTGATGCTGGCCCCCACCTCGGTGGGGGCAAAGGATAGAGTGCCGCTGACCTCCCGCCCCAAAAATTTCCCCACATCCTCTAGCCTGAGGTCGGTTTTTTTGTGCCAGCAGTTGAGCCACACCTCCAGGGGTATGTGGCCAAAACCCAACAGGTCCAGAATTTCCAACAGTCTCTTGGCATTCGACAGGGCAGGGATGGTCTGGTTGGCTACCAAAATCAGCTGGTCGGCCATCTCCACCGCCTTGATGGTGATTTCATCCAGGTGGTGGCCGGTATCCACCAGGATGTGGCGGTATCCCGGCAGCTGCTTGATAAAGCGCAAAACCTTCCCCAGCGTTTCAGGGGTCACTGCCTCCGCCTCTTCCAGCCGGGTGGGCGCGGGGAGAAGCTGATAATTTTTGTCGTACTGGTAAAACAGGCTCTGGAGATAGGAGGCGTCCAGATGATCCACATTCTCGATGACCTCGGTCAGGGTATACTGGGGTTTGACATCCAGAAAGTAGACCATCTGGCCGTATCTCAGGTCCAGGTCCACCGCCAGCACCTGGCCGTCAGCCTCCTGGGCCAGAAGATAGGCCAGGTTCACCGTGAGAAAGGTGGTGCCCACCCCCCCTTTGCAGCCCAAAAGGGTGGTGATGCTGGCCGCCCCGGCGGTCTCCGCCTCGGGGAACAACTGGGGCAGCCGGTCCAGGGCCTCCTGGAAGTCCTCCGGCCGGATGGGAGGGGAGAAACACTCCTTGACCCCGAAACGCAGGGCCTTCCACAACTGCTCCGTGGAGATTTCCTGAAGAAACAGATAGATATAGGGGTTGCGGGGGTCAGCTGCTGTCTGTTTGATCCACTGGTCCAGGTCCGGGCGGTCGGTCTGGTATTCCAGGAAAATGACATGGGCCCCCGAATTGACCCGGGCCGGCAGGTGCTCCAGGTCCTGGGTTTCCACCAGCAAGGTCTGTGAAGAGGACTGAATGACGCTTTTTAAATAATCGCGGGTTTCCGGCGAGTGATAGTAAAGGCAAAACTTGATGGCCATCTCCTGGTTCCATCCTGGGGGTGGATTGGCCGCCCTTCCCGTTCATTCAATCCTCGTCGACGGGGAGAGTCACATTCACTTAGAAATTCAGGGACTCCTTTTCCACACCGCGAATGACCTCCACCGAGTGGAGCATGGAGCCGTTGGTTTTCTCCTGCTTGTTGACCGCCAGGGCCGGGGTGCCCAAAAGGGTGCTGGTGCGCACCCCGGAGGTTTGGACCACCGCCTCATCCTGCTGGTTGCGCAGCACCAGGGAGATCATGCCCTCCCGCACCGCCAGGGCCAAACGCTCCCCTTCCTCCGGGGTCACCTCCAGGGTGACGGTGGGCACCACCTGGGGCTTTTCCCCCAGCTTCTTTTCGATGCGCTGGCCGGTGCCCAGCACCCGGAGGTTCTGCAGAACCACCTTGGAGACCGGGTCCTTGTTGTAGTCTCCCTTGTCCACGGTCACCACCACATCCACCCGGTTGTCGGGGTTGAGAAAGCCCGCCACCCCGGAGGCCTCGTCCACCTTCACCGTCATGGCCCGCTTTTCCTTGGGGAGGAGGGCCGTGAGCCCCGGGATGACCCCCTTGGGGGCCAGCTTGTTCTCCAAAAGGGGCTCCCCTGCGGCCAAGGGGGTGGCGGTCACCCGGCCCACCACGTCCTCCAGGCGCCGGAAGATCCCGGAAGGCACCGTGTCCTGGGGCCATCGGCGCACCCGCAGAAGATCCTCCGACAAGGCCACCGCCGGGGGCACGTCCTTGGCGGCCACCACCACCTCCACCAAAGGCACGGTGGCCTGTTTCGCCGCTTTCTGGGACTGGCTTTTCAGCCAGCCCATGGCCATAAAGGTGGCCGTGGTGCCGAACACCAGGGCCAGCATCAGCCACAACCAGGGGGGTAAACGACGCATGGGCTCACTCCATGAGCATGACGGTGTTGGCCGTCAGGGTGATGGTGCCGGGCAGCCCCGGAATAAAATGGGGCAGCACCTGAAACTGGTAAGGATAGGAGACCGTGACGCTAAGCTGGGTGCCGCTGCCGCCCCCTTCGCCGGTGACACTGATGGTCACCTCCGGGGTGTCATAAAACCCCGCCTTGTTTAAGTACTCCGTCACCTTGGCGATGATCTCCGGCTCGGTCTTCCGGGGGGTGCCATACACCACCCCGTACCTGGCCCCCTCCCGGCTGGCGTTGGTCAGGACCCCCTTGGCGTAGAGGGCCAGGCCGAACTCCACCAGGCCGAAAAGCAGTATGATGAAAAGGGGGGCCAGGATGGCGAATTCGGCCAGGGCCGCCCCCCTTTGCCCCTCCAAGTGTGGTCTTTCCACCATGGCCGACCCTTTTTCCTTCTGCGGCAGGACCGCAGGTGCGGGGAAAGGAGGGCCCGGGGGGACCTTGGGCCTCACCCGGGCCCCGCCTGCGACCTGCCCCTCAGGTCACAGGGGTTCCTGGGAGACGGGGTTATTAGCTGCCGCCGCCGGCGCCTTTGCCAATTTCATTTGCCACGTTGGTAAAGGTACCACTAAGTTTTGTCCCCAAAAGCGAAACGGCAGTGATGATAGCCACCGCAATCAGGGCCACCAGCAGGCCGTATTCCACGGCGCTGGCGCCTTCCTCGTCCAGGATGAAGGTTTTTACTTTGGTGAACAGATCTTTCATTTCCGCCACTCCTTTTGTGGGGTTAATTTGGGGGAAAGGAGCCCCGGCGCAAGAAGGGCCTTTCCCTCCCCTCCTTAATCCGGGGCAACCGATCCGCCTTCCCTGCGGCCCACCGAGTTCACCAAAGGATCGGTCCACTTCGGCAGTCCCGCCGCCCTGGCCCCTTGGGGCTGTAGGCCGGTGACTTTGCGTCCTGCCCTTTCGGAGCAGTTAGCCTTTCTCGATGGCCCGTTTCACTTCAATCTGCTTATCGGCAGTTTCCCCGGCGGCTTTAAAAATTAATGCAGGGCCAAATGGGGGGCTGATTTAAGTTTTGGCCCGGCCGGCCCGATATGGCCACAGGGAAAAGCTTATGACCTGGAAAGGAGAGGCCATGCGGGCGTTCTCACCCCAAGAGGCCCAGGAGACCGGCGCCCCCGCCGCCTTGCCCTCCCGGCCCCTTCCCCAGTCCCTTCAGGAGCTGGGGGTGCCGGAGATCTTTTTGGCCAACCTGGCGCTGAAGCACGCCTTTTTCCTGGACACCTTCACCCTGGCGGAGCTCACCGAGCGCCTGAAACTCTCCACCACCATCGTCACCCAGCTGGCGGATTATCTCAGGCGGGAAAAATACCTGGAAATCCGGGGGCCGGACCCCCTAAGACCCCTGGCCAACCCCCTGGCCCTGGCCAACCGTTATGCCATCACCGAGACCGGCAAGCGCCGGGCCGGCAGCCTCCTGGAATACGACTCCTATGTGGGACCGTCTCCGGTAAGCCTGGAGGACTACTGGGACCAGGTCAAGCGCCAGAGCATTCATCTGGCCCAGGTCACCCAGGAAAACCTGGCCCGGGTCTTTGAGGGCCTGGTGGTGCTGCCGGAGCTCCTGGAGCAGTTGGGGCCGGCGGCGGTAAGCGGCAAGCCCCTGTTCCTCTACGGCCCCGCGGGCAATGGCAAAACCACCATCGCCCTGCGTCTGGGAGAGATCTGGGACGACACCATCCTGGTGCCCTATGCCCTCTATGTGGAAGGCAATGTCATCCGGGTGTTCGATGAAATCACCCACCGGCCGGTGAAGTTAGCGGCGTCGGCCACGGAACAGGCGGACCGCCGCTGGGTCCGCTGCCGCCGCCCCACAGTGCTGGTGGGCGGGGAGCTGACCTTGGGCATGCTGGATTTGGCCTTCAACCCCCTCCTCAAGTACTACGAGGCCCCCGTGCAGCTCAAGGCCAACAACGGCATGTTCATTGTGGACGATTTCGGCCGCCAGCAGATCTCCCCCCAAGAACTGTTGAACCGCTGGATCATCCCCTTGGAAAACCGCCAGGATTTTTTGTGTCTGCACACCGGCCAGAAGTTCGCCATCCCCTTTGACCAGTTTCTGGTGTTCGCCACCAACCTGGAGCCCAGGAGCCTGGTGGACGAGGCCTTCCTCCGGCGCATCCGCTCCAAGGTGAAGGTGAACCACGTCACCCGGGAGCAGTTCGTGGAGATCTTCAAGCTGGTGTGTCAAACCTACCAGGTGGAATATCAGGCCGAGGCCGTGGAATATCTCCTGGCCAACTATTACGACAACGGCCTGCACCCCATGGACGCCTGCCATCCCCGGGATCTTTTGGAACAAATCCTGGATTACTGTCAGTTCCACCGGATCCCGCCGGCCCTGACTCCGGAGAACCTGGACCGGGCCTGCCGCATCTATTTTGTGGAATAAACTTGTTTCGGTTAACTACCTTATAGTGTAGGGTGCCAGGCAAGGGGGCTTGGGGCCCCAACGCCTCCTCTGGCCTTGGATTTTCTTGGCAAGGCTTATTTTGGCCGTTATGATGACATCTTAAGTGATAAATGAAGGGAGGTCAGGAGTTTCTCTATGGCACCAGGTAACGCCAGGGATGAGGTTGGCTTCTTCGGCCGGCTACTCATGGTGGGCCTCCCGGGCCCCCGGGTGGACAAGGTGGCCCGGGAGCTGGTGCGGGAGCTCCGGGTGGCAGGCTTCATCTTCTTTGCCAGGAACCTGGAAGGACCGGAGCAGGTCTGGCACCTTACCCGGGAATTACAAAAGGAGGCCCTGTTTTTGGGGGACTTGCCTCTCCTTCTGGCGGTGGACCAGGAAGGGGGCCCGGTGCAGCGCCTCAAGGCTCCTTTCACCATCATCCCCGCAGCCCGAAAGTTGGGGGCGAGCGCAACCCCTGATGAGGTGAGGCTCTTGGCCAAAACCGTGGCCCGGGAGCTGGCCTTGGTGGGCCTGAACATGAACCTGGCCCCGGTGCTGGATGTGGCCCGGGGCCCGGAATGTCCCCAGTGGGAGCGGTCCTTCGGGCCGGAGCCGGAGCGGGTGGCGGCCTTCGGGGTTGGGGCGCTGCAAGGCTATCTGGCCGGGGGGGTCATCCCGGTGGCCAAGCACTTTCCGGGGCTGGGGGACACCGATCGGGATTCCCACGAGGTTTTGCCCACGGCTCAGAATCCAGACCCCTGCCGGGAAACGGATCTGTTTCCCTTTCGGCGGGCCTTGGCGGCGGGCGCTCCGGCGGTGATGACCGCCCACCTTAAGGTGCCGGCTTGGGACATCCGGCCGGCCACCTTGTCGCAAGTAGCTCTGACGGATTGGCTGCGCCGGCGTTTGGGGTTTCAGGGGGTGATCATGACGGACGATCTGGAAATGGGAGCCATCGCCCGGGACTGGCCCCTTTTTGAGGCAGCCTGCCAGGCCCTGGCTGCGGGCGCGGACTTGCTGCTCATCTGCAACAACTGGCAGGCGGCCTTTGACACAGGGGAACGGCTGCGGAAAGAGACCAAACTGGCTGACCGGGCCCAGGAGGCAGCCGCCCGCCTGGCCCGCTTGAGGAAATCGATTAGCCCGGTCCTTCCTGACCTGAAGACCATCAGGGAATATTTTGCCCGGCCGACTCAGCCCCCCGCGCCTTAGAAGCCGCCCGCCGGCGGCCTCCAGCAAAGATTTGCCTTGACCTCCGGCGGGCCGGACTCAGAACTCCGCCTCCTCCCTTTTCCGCACCGGCCGCATCATCAGCACCACATCGTGGGTGACGCCATCCTTGCGGATAAAATAGTCTTCAAGGGTGGCTCTAATGTCGAAGCCTTTGTTCCGGAAGGCCTTGATGACCTTTTTGTGGTCCGCGAGGATTTCCGCCTTGAGCCAGTAAAGATTCTCCTTTTGGGCCAAATTGATGAGCTCCTCCAACATCATGGAGCCCAGCCCCAGGTTGCGGTAAGGGCGGGAGACAAAGATGCGCACCTCGCCGATGTGCTTGGCGGCATGTTTCCCCCGGTGCAGGGTGGCATCCGCCACCAGCCGGTTGTTTTCCAGGTCCACGGCCACCAGGGGCAGCACTTTGCGGTAATTGATATTGTCTACCCAGGAATTCACCAGTTTCAAATCTTTCACATCCTGCTTCAGGAAGCGGGTGTCCTCCTCTGGGGCTTCTTGGAAGAGCCGGATGAGTTCCTCCCGGTCCTGTTCGTTCAGAAAGCGGAACATCATGCGCCTGCCGTTCGCCAGGGTGACGAACTTGCGGTACGCCACATAGTTGATCATGGTGAACTCCTAAGGGAAGGATAAAAAAATCTTAGCCTCTTTGAGAGATTTGTCAAGCCGCAGCCCTGGGGTGTTCGGTGGCTTCCCGGGCCGGCGGTCTCCGCACCGGTTCCGGGTTCAACCTCCTGGCCGGGAGCCAGGACTGGCAGAGTGTTTCTCTGCCCGCCTGCCAGGCCAGCCGCCCTGGCGGGAAAATTCAAGTTTCGCCCCGGAAGGCCGATGGAACAATAGAATTGTCAGGTGGGTCGGGAGGGTTTGGGGTTTCCGGGGATCGTTGCCAAAAGGGGCGAAAACCGCCATTATTTGTGAGCCGGGAGAACTTTTCTTTAGTTGGGCGTTCCCTCTCCCCGGCAAATTCAGTCGCCATGGGCCCGCAAAACGATTTGGACGGACCTTTTCTCCAACAAGAGCAGCTGGCCAAGAAAGGCAAGCCAGGAATCCGGGATGAGGAAGTCTGCCAAATCCTGAACCTCAAAAAAAACCTGGATTACAGTGACATTTTGATCAAATACGCCAATAAATATTTGAAACTGGGATGGGATCTGGTGGGGGTGAATGCCCGGGGGGAAACCCATCTGGACATTGATTTCCGGGCCCCCGAGGAATTCTGGTCCCGGAAACTCACGGACCTGGGCATGCAGGGGATTCAGGTGAATCTGGGGGTCCGCACCGGGAACCCCTCCCGCCTCATTGTCCTGGAGGTGCACCGTCGGGAGAGTCTGCCGCCCTTCAATCAACGGGGGGATTGGGGGTCGGGCTGTGTGGCCGAGGTGGGCCAGGAGCGTGAACAACATTATTATGCGGTGCCACGGGGGTGGCAGCCCCCGCCTTCTTATTTTCTGGAATCTTTTCAGATCATGATTTTTGGGGAAGAAGGCATGGTGCTGGCGCCGCCCTCTTTGGAGCCGGAGGGCCAAGCCCCCATGCGCTGGCTGAGACCGCCGTGGGAAAATCCCCCCACCCGCCCCAGTCCGGCCCTTTGCAAGTTTCTCAAAGAAAGCGCCCCCGCACTGGAAGGGGCCGCGGCGGCCTCGGTTCCCCCGGTGCCCACCTGGGCTGAAATCTACCCCCAGATCACCAAATATCCCACGGTGCTCCAGGCCCTTCTTGCCCCTTCGGCCCACCCCGAGGAATATTATCAGAACCTTCTGGCCGCAGCCCGGGGGGTCGGTCTCACCGATTTCCAGGTCCTGATGGGTATTCTGTGGCATGCCCCCATGGGGGATAGCAGTCACATCCCCAATCGGGGGGAATACTTCAAAAGGTTGGTGGAGTTGTCCGGAGCGGGGAGGGAAAGGTTCACCCCAGGAGCTAAGGAGGGTCCTGCCCCTAATCCTCCCCGGGATGCCTCGGATAAAGACTGCGCAACTACCCGGAGCCCGGGGGGACAAGGTGCTGCCGGCGGCGTGCCTTCCACCACAGGGAGCCCTCCCGGAACCTGGGAGAGGGGGGCCTCCCGGGACAGGGATGGCCGCGCCTCTTCTTCTCATGGCCATGCCCACCTTCAGGAGGAAAGTGGAGAAATGTACGATTCTTGGGCCGAGCTCTTCCGTCTGGGACGGGACCATTTGATTGTGGAGCGTCGGCGATATGAAGCCATGATCTATGAGCTGGGCAAACTGGGAGCCTGGCAGGAATTTTTACGCCAGCAGCAGCGGGACAATCGCCAGCTTCGGGAAAAAATCGAGGCCCAGTGGGCCCGGGAACTGGAATATTTCCGGCAACTGAGCTTTAAAGGTGACAAGCGAGGATGGCGCAAATGGTGATGCCAACACCGTCAAGTGAGCCCAAAGGTTCGGGAACGCCGCTTTCTCTCACCTTGGAGGTGTTTTCCCCCAAGGGCCGGGCCTGTCAGTTCCCGGTTATGGTGAGAAGCCTGTCGGCCAAGGGTGTGATTTTGGCCACCTACCTGGCCCCGGATGATCTCGATCTGGAAGCCGCGGTGGGCCGGGAGGCCGTCATTTATCTTCCGGGGGGGGAAGTTTCCCAGATCCGGAGCACCGTTTTGTGGGCCCGTCCCCGGAGCCCTGATGAGCCCGAGCTGGTCCTGGGGCTGGAGTTGTCGGAATCCAATCTCAAAGTAAGACGGGCCCTGGAAGAACAGCTCCTGGCTTGCCCTCAGGATCTGAAGAACCTCTGGGACCACTGGGACGCCATCCAGGAGGAGGCAGGCTATGCCTATCCCGGTGCGGGGCGGGACAAGGAGGCCCCCCGTAGCTTTTGGCCGACCGCGGTTAAGGACCGGAGTGCCGGCTCCTCCGCCGCCCCTGAGGCTCAGGGTCCCCCCCTGGACACTGCCATCTACTGGGTGGGGGCCGGGGCTGTGGTGGCCGGAGCTGGCATTTATTATGGGGCCCCCGAGACTTACCGCCTGTTCGGAGTCATTCTAGCCATTTACGGCAGTCTGACCATCGCCGGGAAAAGCCTGTGGAGCATGTTCAGCGGGCGGGGGCCTTCCTCATGAAATACCCCCAGGAGTTCAGCAACACCTGCAGGAGATGAAGATGCACACCGAAATTGCCAAAAAACTGTGGAGCATCGGGGGCGGCAAAGGTGGGATCGGCAAAAGCATCTTTACCTTGGGGCTGGGCATCTCCCTGGCCCGTTTGGGCCACAAAATCATCGTGGTGGACGCCGACCTGGGCGGGGCCAACCTCCATACCTTGATGGGGGTGCGCTATCCTCCCCATAATCTGGAGGACTTTATCCTGAAGCGGGTCTCCCGCCTGGAGGATATAGTCATTGAGACCGGGGTGAAAGGCATCGGGCTCATCTGCGGGGCAGATGATATCCTGGGGGCGGCCAACCCCACTTATTCCCAGAAGCTCAGGATCCTGAGCCAAATCGAGGAACTTCCGGCTGACTTTGTCCTCCTGGACCTGGGTGCCGGTACTTCCTACAACACCCTGGACTTCTTCAACTATTCCTCCGGGAAGATCTGCCTCCTCACCAGCCAGGCCACCTCCCTGCAAAATGTCTACGGCTTTATCAAAAGCGCCCTATATCGGCAGATCTCCCGGGAATTTTCCAAGGAGACGGAACTCCTGGAGCTATTGTGGCAAACGGACAGCAAAGATCCCGATATGGACATCACCTCGGTGCGCGCCCTTTCGGCCCACTTGAAGGAACGGGATCAGGCCCTGTACTCCCGCCTCCAAAAGGTCCTGGAAGATTACCAGGTCTATTTGGTGGTCAATATGGTGAAAACAGACAAGGACATGATGGCCGGCCTCATTATCCGGGAGGTGGCCACCACCTTTTTAAATATTTGCCCGCAAATAATGGGACATATCTCTTATGACCTGGCGGTGGAGGCCGCGGTTAATCTGATGATCCCCTTCCCCCTGGACAAGGATGAGAGCCAGCCGGCCCAGGAACTCAGAGCCATCGCCCAGAAGGTCTGGGAGATATCCCGGGGTCCGGTTTTGGGCCAGGAGGCCTCCGAACTCTTTGCTACCGAGGAGGCGAAGGCGGCCCCCTGGGTTAGTGCTTGGCATCGGGCCACGGCCTGAGCCCTTTGCTCAGGAACTTATTACCGAAAAATGGGTGCCGGGGCCAGAGCCATACCTCAGGCAGTAGCGGGCTCCGCCACCTCCAGGTGCCCAATACTCCTTCGGAGGAGTTTATCCCGGTAGAACCCGAAGTCAGAATGAAACCCGGAACCGAAAATAAGAGGCAGACCGTTTGGTCAGTCTGTTAAGGAGGTCCCAGACTCCCATGGCTGAGCCGTTCCCCGAAGCCCGGGGTGATTTGGACCAGGATATCTTTGGGGAGGACTCCCTCAGACTGGTGCCCTTTCGCCTTGGTCACCTCCTGGTGGGCGACATTTTGACTTTCGATGTGTTTGTGCCGACAGCCGAGAATCCCGGGAAGGTTATCCGGGCTTGGCCCAAAGGAGAGCCCTTCCTTGGTGATGAGAAGAATTTGGGTTGGGCCTACTTCCCGGTCAGCGAGACCGGGTCGGTGCTGCAATATTTTTGGTCCCGGTTGGAAGGGGAGGGGTTCCCCCTGGAGGCCAGCACCCTGGGCCGTCTCACCGACGCTCTGTTAGTCTGGATTCAACATTTTTACCTGCAAGAGGACCCCAGGACTCCGGACCAGATCAAGTTGGCCCGAGACCTGATCCACCACTGGCTTCTGTGTTGGGAGGGTCTCAGGTGTGACCCATCCACCCTGGAAGTCCTGCGGCGTCATGATTCCGGGGTTTTCAGCCATTGTCTGAATGTGGGCCTCCTGGCGCTGGCCTTTTCCCCTTACCTGGAGGAAACCAGGGAAAACCGGGAGGTCTTCGCCCTGGGGGCTATCCTCCATGACCTGGGCATGATGGTTCAGGGCGCCGAGGTCTTTCATCTGACGGGGCCCCTGAGCGATCAGGAATGGGAAGAAATCAAGCGCCATCCGGACCTGGGGGCCGACCTCCTTAAATCCCTGGGGGGGCTTACAGACTCTATTTTACAGATGGTCCGGCAACATCATGAAAGTCTGGATGGCTCCGGCTATCCCCAAGGCCTTGTGGGGGAGGCCATTCATCCCTGGGCCCGGGTGTTGAAGATCCTGGACAGCTATGAAGCCATTACCTCACTCCGCCCCTGGCGACCGCCCTTAGGCCGCCGTCAGGCCTTCCATATCATGACCTCCGCCTGGAGCAGCCAAAAAAGTTATGACCCCCATTATCTTTCCCTTTTCCTGGATTTTTGTCAGGGGAAAACGCCCCCCGATTCGGCGGGAGGGGAAGAGTAACATTTTTCCTTTGCCACGATAAAAGCTTAGGGGCCCAAGGAGGGAATCTTCGGGAGCTCCTGCCGCTCCCAAAGGGCAGGCAGGCTCCATTCCGGTCAAGAAGGGCGCAAGGGCCTTATCCCCCGAAGAAAAAGTCCCCCACCCCGGAGAATGAAGACCCGGCGCCGGCGGCTCAAACTGATGAAGACTGAGGTCCCCTCGTAAGGCCACATCCAGGAAAGGCAGGAGGACAGGCGGCGTGACAGGGGTCCTGAGCAGGATCTGCTATACTTCCCCATTTTATTGGTCAGAGCAAGGTGGCATCCGGTTTATGCGGAACCAGAATTTCTCTTGGGGTTATAAAGGTTAATTCAGGGAGACCGAGACCCGGGGACCCTGTTTTTCACCCCAAGGGGGCGATTCCAATGACTCCCTCTTAGAGCTAGCCGCTTCCGGAGAGGCATTTCTCCCGTCCTAACCAAGACTTTTAGCCCAATCTCCTATTCCGGCGGCGGCTGGCGGTCCAGGTCCTGGGCCTGCAAGAAGATGGACGCGGCCTGGCCGGCCTTGAAATATCTGGCGGTGCGTTTGAGGCGGGCCAGGCGCTCCATCGGCGCCGGGTGGGAGTCCAGAAATTCCGTGGTGTCGAAGGGGTCATGAAGCAAGGTGCCGAGGCGCTCCCACAGGGCCAAGCCCCGCTCAATGTCGAATCCCGCCTGATGGGCGTACCACAGGCCATAAATGTCGGCCTCCCGCTCATCCTGCCGGGAAAAGACGCTTACCACCGCATCCTGCACCACAGAGGGGGGGGCTTCCCGGAGCCAGTAGTCCCGGCGCAGGTCCGTCAGGGTGTTGATGGTGCGAGTGGCGAAAAGTCCCACCAGCCTCCAGGCCTGACCGGCGGCGCCGCCCAGCCGGCGGTGCCCCGCCCCTCTAACCAGATGGCCCAGAACCTGATGGGCCAGCTCATGGCCCAGTACCACGGCCAGCTCATCATCGTTCAGACAAAGGGAAACCAGTCGTTGGGAAAGGATGACCCGGCCGGGCGCGGCATAGGCGTTGACCTTTCGATCCTGGGTATCCACCAGAATGGCGTATTCGGCTGGCAGATGCTGGGGGTAAAGGGTGAGGGGGAAGGTTTCCTCTCCCCGGGCCACCACCAGATCCACCGGTCCACAGAGATACCGGCCCCGGGCCTCCATGGCCAAATGCCGGGCGTCCAGCATAAGGGCAACCAGGAGTTCTCCCGGCAGGGTGAGGAGGTTCAGGCCCCCTGCCTGACCCCGGCGGCCATAAGGGCGGGGGAGGGAGCGCCAGGTGAGGTCCCGGGAGATTTCGCGCACGGCCCTGATTTTGCGGTCAAACTCCGCCACCCAGGGATAAACCGGCCAGTTGTGGAGGCTGACGATGATATCCCCTTGTCTCAAGCCCGCATCATGAGCCGGAGAGGGCTGCCAGACATTGTCAATGACGATTTTGCCCCCTTCTGTCACCCACCAATCGAAGCCCAGGAAGGGGTAGGTGCGGCCGTGGGTTTGGGGGATGACCCCGAGCAGGCGTAAAAAGACCCGGGAGGCCCGCTCCAGGCTCCAGGTCTTAAAGGGGTGGCGTCGGGTGGCGGCGAGCTGGGCTTCCTCCACCTCCGCTACGGTGGGAGTGGGGCGCGTCACCTCGGCACATCCCTGTGCCCAAAACAGCGCCGGCACCAGCACCGCCGCCAGCCCCCGCCTTAGAAGGTGTAACGCAGGGACAGTCCTACGGTGAAGATATGATAATGATTCACCCATTCCCGAAAATAGAAGACATGAGGATTCACTAGGAAATTGCGGACCGGTTCGAATTCAAGGGCCGCCAGACCGTTAAGTGCCGGTCCCCAGCGGCCGTCCTGGCCCACGGCCTCCAAGGTCCCCTGCAGGACCAGGGTTGGCAGCCGGAAGACCTGACGATGAAAATCTACGGTGAGCCCCAGGGCATTATAGGAATTGGGGCTGAAATAGGCTGATTTCCTGTCCTGATAGGCGGCCAGATAATAATGGGGGGTCAAGGCCAATCCCAGGCGGGAGTCCTTTAAGGCCTCCCAGGTCAGACCCTGGTACAGGCTCAAACGCCGGTTGTTGTCTGAAAAGAAGGCGCCGCTCACCTGTCCCCGCCAAACCAGCCTGGGGGTAAACTGGTGATTGTAGCTGAATTCCATTTGGTGGTAAGTGACCAGGCGCACATCCCCCAAATTCTGGACAGACTGGTAAAGGCGCGGGAACAGATAGGGGTCCAGGTCGAAGAGGTCCCGGCGGGCATACCGGAATGCGGCGTCGGTCTGGGGCCCAAGGGGAAAATCCAACTGCACCTGCCCCAGAAGACGGGAACGATATTCCCTGTCAATGGTGGTGGCGGTGGCCACTTCGTCAACCAGATGGCGTGGCGGTGGGAAATCATACCATTTGGCACCTGTTTGCACGATTTTCCGGACCACCCGACTCCAATAGCCTCTTAAAATAAGATCACCGCTCAGCCGGAGGCGGTCCCCCAGGTTGAGGGGGCCCACCCCCAGGGTCAGGTCGGCCCGGGTAAGGCGGCTCTGGTTGTGCACCGCCTGAGCGTCCAGGCGGTCCAGCCCCAGGTCATAAAGCTTTCCCTCCTGGGACTCGCGGTTTTGGTGATAATAACGGTATTCCACCGCTACCTGCACCGGCACCACCTTGGCGATCCAGAAGCCCGCGGTGGCTCTCAGGATCCAGCCGTAAAGTTGGTTTTTGTCCTGAAACCAAAGGGTTTCCGGTTGAGCCACGGGTAAGGCCCGGGTCTTGGGCAGACCGCCGAACACCTCCCGGTCAGGCCGGGAGAACTGCCAGGGGCGTAGGGTCTCTTCCGGTCGCCGTTCTCCATGGGGATAAGGGAAGGCCCGGGAGGCCAGAAAGGGCCGTTGGCTCTGGCGCACCGCCTCCATTTCGTGCAAGAGCTCCAGGTCTTGGGGGGCTTCCTTGACGGCCAGGGCAAAGGCCTTATAGGCCCCGGCGGGATCTCCGAGGGCCCGGGCCCGGCGGGCCGCCGCCACCCTGGACCTCTGGGGGTCAGTGGTCTGTTTCATGAGCTCAGTATAAAGGGCCACCGCCCGCCGATCTCCCATGGCCTCCAGAATCCTGGCCTTTTCCATGAGATAGTCCTCCCGGGGGAGACTGGCGGCCAGGGGTTCCAGGGTCTCAAGGGCTTCGTTGTAATTCTGTTGCAGACGGCAGGCCTGAACTTTCAAGAGCTGCACCTGGGAGTAGAAGGAATGACCGGCAGGGACTTGGGCTGCGGCCGCTTTCACCCCTTCGTATTGGCCCCGCATCAGGTAGAGCCGGGCCATCTCCAGGGCCGTCTCGGGAGTGGCAGCCTGTTCTTTCAAGGCGACCAGCACCCTGCCGTAATCTTTCTGGGCCAACTGGCACTGGGTCACCAGTTGTGCCAGTCGCCGGTCTTGGGGTTTCACCTCCTGGGCCCGGCGCAAATAGTCAAGGGTGGCCGCCGGGTTGCCCAGCTCGTTGGACAGATCCGCCAGCGCCAGGAGTTCCCCGGGACTGTCGGGTACCCGGTGACGCCGGTATTCCTGAAGGACGTGCAGCAAATAGTTCAGTTTGCCGCCGTGGCGCCCGGCCTGGCTGTCAAAAAAGGCCAAAGCCGCGACATATTCCGGCCCGTCTGCCCTGATGCCGGGGATGCGGTAAACCAGGGCTGAGAGTTCCTCAAACCGGGAAAAACGGGGCAGAAGGTGGGTCAGGATGAGAAGACTGGCATGGTGATACCGGTTCTTTCTCAGGTTGGCCAAGGCTAATTCGGCAGCCAGCAGAATCCCCTCCGGCTCCGGGGCATGGCACAGGGCCCGGGCCACCCAGGTGCGTTCCTCCAAGGACAGCTCCTCTGGCTTCCCCGCTTCCTTGAACCATTGATGGGCTTCCTTTAGGCTTTGCGGCGGTCGGGGCATTGCAGGAATGGCGGGCCTAAGAAGGCGTAAGGCCCAACGGCTGGCCTCGGGCCAGTCCTTTTGGGCCAGGGCCGCCTGGATCCAGGCTACCAGCAAAGCCCGCCCCTCCGGGGACTGGGGATGGCCGACACCGTGGCCAAGTTCCGGGCTGCGGAGGACCTTGAGGGCCTCGGGGGCGCGGCCCAGATAAATCAGCACCCGAGCCTTCTCCAAAAGGATCTCCCGGTCCCGGGGTTGTCGCTCAAGATATCTTTGATAGCGGTCTAAAGAGGCCTCCAGGTCCCCAGCCCACAGGAGCAGGCGGGCCTGCTCCTTAAGCAGTCGATCATCCTGGGGTATGGGACACTCTTTCAGCTCCCCCTCGGCCTCCGCCCACCGCTTGGCCTCCAGAAGGAGCGCCGCCCGACGGAGGCGCAGACTCACTTCATCCCGGTGCTTGAGTAACTCCCCATATTCCTTGAGGGCCTGATCCCGGGTTTCGGGCTGAAAAGACAGGGCCTCGGCCAAAAGTTGCCTCACCGTCTGGTCTTCGGGATGTTTTTCCAGATATTGTTGAAAATAGTGGGCGGCCAGCCCCCAGTGCTTCTGGTAAAAATGCATCTGCCCGAGAAAGACCAGTAACTGGGGGTGGCGGGGATTATCCCGCTCCACCGGTTTCAGGATATTCAGGGCCTCGCGGTATTTTTGGGCATAGGAATAAGTAAGGGCGGCTTCCCAACGCAGATCCCCGTGAACCAGCTGTCGGCGTTCCGCCTCCTGCCACATGGCCACGGCCCGGGAAAACTGCTTTTCCCGGGCATACAGCCGAGCCAGGTTAATGATGGTCTCCTGGTGGGTATCCCCCCTTTCCCAGGCCTTTTGGTAAATCTGGCGGGCCTTTTTGAAGTCGCCGGTCAAAAGGAGCTCCAGGGCGTACCAGCGCATGGTATCCGGTTCGGGCTTGTCTTCCAGCACCCCGGCCAGCACTGCCGCGGCTTCCTGGTGGTTGCCCTTTTGGGACCACAGCCGGGCCAGAGCCAGTGCGTTCTCCCTGGTGCCCTGGGACTTGGCGTAAAGCCACAAATAATGCTTCAGGGCGGCGTCCACCCGCTTGGCCGCGTCCGCGGCTTTAGCCGCTTCCTGGCGGTAGAGGGCATTTTCGGCGGCCTTCTCCAAGAGACGCTCATAGACCTGGCTGGCAGCCTCATAGTCCCGGCTCCAGTAATGGAGTAAGGCCAGGCGGTGCAGGGCGGCTGGTTCGGGATTCTGGGCGGCCTCCTCCTCCTGGAGGGGAATGGCTTCCTTGAAGCGCTGTTTGGCGCACAGAAGATCCACTAACACACGGCGCACCTCCGGGGTGGGCTTGAGACGGTGGTGCTGCTCATAATATTTCAGGGCCAGGTCCTGATCCTCCTCCCGCTGGCCGGCCAGCTGCGCGGCAAAGAGGAGCACATCGGCATCTTGAGGATTTTGCTCAAGATATCTAGCCAAAACTTCCCGGGCTTCGGCCCCCTGACCCATTTGGTCCAGAGCCAGGGCCAGACCCTTCAGGGCGGCGGTGGCCTTAGGGTCTTGGTCCCACACCTGCCGGAGCAGCTTAAGGGCGGGCTCCGGCTGGCGGCGCTTTAAATACAGCCAGCCCAGTAAGGTACCGCAATCGGAATTCCGGGGGTGGCGCTGCCAGGCCTTCTCGGCCAGCTCCAGGGCCAGGGGCAGGTCCCCACGGGCCTCCGCCTCCTGGGCCCGGCGGAAAAGACCCTCGGTGGTCAAATAAAAATAGGGATCCTTGATCCAGACATAGGTAAAGACCAGAGCCCCGAACCCCAAGGGAATAAGGAGAAGCCACCAGCGACGCCTAAAAACCATACACCTGCCTCGGATCCCGGGCGGGATGCCATTGGGGTTTTTTGAGTCCGGCCAGGACCACGTCGGCCAAGACCCAGATGATGAACGCCGAAAACAGGCCGTTTAGGGCAATGAGATGGGGCGGAGCCCAGCCCAGGGTTAACGCCAGAAAGGGCATGATCAGGTGCAAGGAAATGATGCCCAACTGGGGCAAAAGCAAAAGATACCCCATGGCCTCCCCCAGGGGATTGTGGTTGTTGGCGCGATAAGAGGGCTTGCGCCCGGGAACATAGAACAAGGCGGCGAATATCGCGGCGGTGTAAACCGGTGAGAGCCCACTCAACATCTTGAACTGCTTGAGGGAGTCCTTCTGGAAAAAGACATAACGGAACATGAAGATGGTGCCCAAAAGGTACAAGCCCCGGAGGCCCAGATAATGCAGTTCCTGTCCCTGGAAACAGGAATAGCCTTCCCAATACCCAAGAAGGGGCAGGAAATAGAACACCGGGAAAACCAGACCACTTAGCAGATAATTCACCATGATGAGAAGGAAGTGCAGACGCTGGTTGAAAGTAAGACCTGGTTTCTTTAAAGGGTTGTCCCAGAAAAAGAGGCGCATGGCGTCCAGGCCCCACTGAAACCGCTGGCGGTAAACCCCGGCCAGGGTCAGGGGAGCCAGCCCCCGGGATAGACTGTAAGGAAAATAAATCCCTTTCCAGCCTCGGCTCAATAGCTCATAGGAGGTGGTAAGGTCTTCGGTGATGTTCCAGGTGGCAAAGCCTCCCAGCTCCTTTAAGGCCTCCCGACGATAAAGGATGCCGGAACCGCAGGAGATCACGGCATTGACCTCATCGTTTGCCGGTTGCACAATATCGTAGAAAATTTCATCCCGATTAAAGAAAGGGTCGCCTTCCGGCAGATAAAAAGACTGCCTGGACTGGACATAGGCCACCCGGGGCAGCTGGAAAAAGCCCACCAGGCGCGACAAAATGTCCGGGTCCGGGACCTGGTCGGCATCCAACACCAAAATGAGCTCCCCTTGGCCCAAGGCTAAGCCGAAATTGAGGTTGCCGCTCTTGGCATCCTGGCTGGAAAGCCCGGCCCGGGGCCGGGAATGATAGGAAATCCCTAGGGACCGGGCGATTTCTTCCACCTTCAAGGAACCGAAATCGTCCAGGAGAAAAACCTGGAAGGCGGGATAGGTCAAGCGGCTTACCGCATTGAGGGTGGTGCGGATGACCTCCAGGGGCTCCCCGCTGTAAGTCACATAAACATCCACTGTGGGTATTCGGTTCAAAGGCAGACCTTCGGGACGGTGCACCCGCCGCCGGAGCAAGGCTTTGGTCAAAAACACCAGCATCAAATAGGCCAGGGCTTCGGCTACAAAAAAGAGAAGGCTTTGATCTCCTGGGCGGCGGACCATGAGTCGCCCCAGCCACCCCAAGTAGAGGGCCCCCAGAAGGAGTGTGAGAAAGGAGAGGCTTTGGGCTGCCAGCCGTCGGGGGCGATCCTCCCATTCCAGATAGCGCCGGTAGGGCAGCTGGGCCCGCCAATCCGCCAGAAAAAACCGGAAAAGGTTGGGGCGCATAACTCAGGTCCAGCTATGGCACCATTGCGGCGCGGGAGTTGAGCAGATCCGGGGTTGACAGGACATGACCATTCCCTCCCTGGAATCTGGTCAGGAACTGCCAGGGGTTGGTTGACTACCACAAAAAACGGGGAAACCCCTAGGGATATCTCTGGCACAAAAAAGGCTTTCCCCTGCCAGGAGCCAGTATATATACCTAAGGATTTTTCCTATAATGGACTTTAAAAAAATTTTTTGTCAATAAAAAAATCTTCTTAATTAACTTTAAGATTAAAATTCTTTGACAAACCCTGCCAAACCAGCCTAGCGGCTCCCAAGACCGGGGTTCAAAATAAGGAGACGGTATTAAGGCCCTATTTCTGGCGGCTGTTTTCAGCCGCCATTCCCAAAGCCCCGGCATAATTTCTCCATTATGATTATGGCATCTCAGGATAGGAGTGGATGGACCGAATGGCCCCTGTTTTTTCCCTGCTGCCTTTGCGGGAAGCCTCCTTTCCCTGCCTTTAGCCGGAAGCCAGGGAGCTGAGGCAGGTAAAGCGGCCATTCAAGGCAAAGGCGGGCGCTGAGGCTGCACCAAGGGTCTTATCTTGGGGGACCGTCAGGGGCTGAGTTCATGACCCCTGGCTCTTGTCCGAACCTCTTTATTGCAAAAAGGGATCACCCTGGAGTCCTGAAAAGAGACAGCAAGCTTCCAGTTTGTCGCCAAAATGACATTGACAAACCATTCGGAGAGGATATCATGGTAATAAAGGGGCTGGCCCCGGGGGCGGCCGGCTTATCTCCTAAAAATCCCTCATTTTCCCCGGTAGCTCAGCAGGTAGAGCGGGTGGCTGTTAACCACTTGGTCGGCGGTTCGAGTCCGTCCCGGGGAGCCAGATTGGTGTCTGAGAGCGTGTCTCAGATTCACATAAAGAAAGTAGCCCTATTTCGGGTGGACGCCCGTATAGGGCTATTTTTATGCTGTCCGGGGCAAGGATGGCCTTGTGGAGGACGAGGCTTAAGAGTTCCTTCTGTTGGTAGGGCTGGATGTGATCAAAGACATCCGTAAATTTATTCAAGGCAAGCATTACTAATTCTTGAGTGACGGATTCCCTTTCTATTTCCTCGATCATCTCCTCTAACGCCTGGATGCCAGTCTCAATCTCCTTCCTTCTTTTGCCTAACTGATCCAGCTTGTCTTTGAGGAAAAGACTGCTGTCCTCGCTTGCCAGGGATGCCCACTTATTCATAATGCCATCGGCAAAATTCTTGATTTCTATAAGCTCCTTCTGGAGGAGTGTTTTTTGCTCTTTCAACTCCGGGAGTTCCTTCTGCAATTTTTCGTTGGTGGATTTAATGATGCTCTCCATGATGTCCTTTTTGGTGGAGAGCTCTCTAATCCTTTTTAGGACAACTCCCTCGATTTCATCGGCAGGCACCTTGAACTTGCATTCTTTGTTCTTGCAGATGTAGTAATAATACCTCACACCCCTGGCCCCGGTTCCAGAGCGCCCCTCCATCTCCTTCCCGCACTTCCCGCACCAGAGAAGCCCACCGTTTAGGATGTAGTTATGTTTGACAGGCTTTGCCTCGTTGTGTTTCGAGACGCAGTTTTTCTTTAGGAGAGCCTGCACGCTATAAAACTTTTCCTCATCTACAATCGGCTCCCAGACGGCATCCACAATCCGATACCGCTCACTCTCCGGGAGCTTTTCCTGATCCTCAGTCCTTTTCTTCTTGTTGATCTCCTTCTTTCCTATATAGGCATAGTTTGTCAATATGTGCTGGACAGAGGAGTAGCAAAACTCCTCGGCAGGGTGAAATTTGTCTCTCCGTGAGGTGTATTCCTTCGTCCTGTAGCCGTGTTTGTTCATTATCTTTGCGGTCTCAAGGATTGAGCCGCATTGTAGGTAGGTATCATAGGCGAAGTTGACAAGCGCCTTTTCTTTCTCGTTGGGGATGAGGTATCCCTTTCTATTGGGGTCTAAATCATATCCCAAGAGTTGCCCGCCGTTCCACAGCCCCCTTTCCGCCCTTGCCATAGTTGCGTCTTTGTTTCTCTCCGATGTCTGCTCCCTCTCAAATTCCGCCAATGCCATCATGATGGTTATAAAGAGCTTTCCCTGGGAGGAGGTGGTATCGTAGTTCTGCTTGAGACAGACAAACTCCACATTGTATTTGTTTAAGATTTCAAAGAAGTTGAGAAAGTCCTTGACAGACCGACTAATTCTATCCAAGGCAGTGCAGATAACAGTATTGATTTTTCCTATTCGGATATCTTCAAAGAGCCTTGCAAATTCTTTGCTTCGGAAGGAGTCTTTGCCGGATACCGCCTTGAGGATATACCTCTCAACCTCAACCCACTGCTCCCCGCAGGCCACATTTTTATATTCCACATGAGCCCGTAGTCTTTGAAGCTGGTTTTTGAGGGAGCCTTCCTTATTCTTTGCCTGCCTGTCCGTGCTCACCCGGATAACAAAGCCGCACTTCTTCATTTTCCAGCCTTCCCTTTTTTCGTGGAAGCCTGCCTGTCTTTTTCAATCAAATCTCTGATCAGAGATGCCATAGACACGCTTTCGTTTTTCTTCTTGAGCTCCAGCACCTTCTCCTGAAGGTAAAAATACTGTTCCTCGGTGAGTTCAATCGTTGTCTTTCTCATGGATTCTCCTCCGTAGTAACGGGTTCATCATACATCCATAATTATAGAGATATTCTTTTCAGAAGTCAAGGTATTTTTCAAGAATCTTCTCCCTCAATTTCTTCCTCTGCCTGATTACCCACCTCTTTTGCCTTTTCCAGAAGCCTTTTTATCCTCTCTGTCCGCTCAATATCTTCCCGCAAGAGTCCACTCGTTTTGAGATAGCCATAGACCCCTTCCGCAAAGATTTCGGTAATCCTCTTTAGTCTTTCTCCGTCATCTGCTCTCTCTGTGTATGAAACTTCAACCTTTTTGAACACGGCAGGTTTTCCTCCTGCCGCATACATACGGAATAGTCTTTCAATCTGTCGGAGGTAACTATTGCTCCAACCTCCGTGAGCCCTCCGTGATTTATCCGAGGTCTCCGGGTTCGTACCATTTCATTAAGGCTCATTTGAGACGCCTCAAAAACGCAATGGCGAGGTGTCTCAATGAGTCAAAATTACCGAGGACTTTTTCAGGATTGGGAGATTGCGGTTGCCAAGAAGTTGGTCAACGAATTTCAGGGAAAGTGGAGATGCCTGGAACGGGAAGACTTTGACGACCTGTTACAGGAATGCCTTACTCACTGGTTCTTTGCCAAGGATGATTACGACCCCAGACGGGAGGCGTCTCAAAAGACCTTTATGGGGCGGATCATCCGAAACAAGCTCACCGACCTTGTCCGAGGAAGGGAATCGAACAAAAGAAAGATTGCCCACCTCACGGTCTCCCTTGATGAGCCTTTAGGAGACGATGCGGACTCTCCAGCCCTAATTGACAAGATTGATGAGCAAACTATCAGCGATACCGCTCCCAATACATTCTTGGAAATTCAGCTAAAAATAGACCTCTCAAAGGTTCTCCAGAAGCTTACCCCCAAACAAAAAGAGCTCTGCCTTTTGCTCGGCGAGAAGGGGCTTACCGTCAAAGAGGCAAGCGAGTATCTCAAGACCCCCCGAAGCACCATATACGACGAGTTAAAACGTATCAGAACAATCTTTATGAAAGAAGGGCTTGAGGACTATCTGAAATGACCCTCCGACACTTTTCCAAAACATTCCGTATGTATGCCCTGTGATGAAAGAAATTTTGGCTCAAATAAGGAGGACGAGAAATGCCAGCCGTTTGCCGATTCAAATTTCCTGAAGGATTAGATAGGGAAATCATAGAGACCCAGCTTGCCCTTGCCATCATTGCCGCTGAGTGCACCTTTGGTCAGCCTAAGGTCAGGATCAGCGCCGCTTACTGTGTCTCCCCCGGGAGCTCGGACGGTAGGAAAAAGCCACAAGTTGCTATTGATGTTTCTACCGAGGTGGGAGAACACATCGCCCAGGTGTTCACTGGCTTGATGATTCGCCAGCTCGGGGAGGATAAGTTCACCGTGGACCGGGTAACGGACAAGGGATGAGGGAAAGGAGCCGCCCAGCGATGAAGGATTTTGATTTCAAGGATTTGATTGAAAGGGTGAGAGAACAGACCGACATCCTGCAGGTTATCGGTCAGCGTATAATCCTTGATCGCCACCATAAAGCCCTTTGTCCTTTTCATGAGGAGAAAACTCCAAGTTTTTCTGTTAATCCAAAAGGTCAGTATTTTCACTGTTTTGGTTGTGGCGTGGGAGGGGATGTTTTCCGGTTTCTTGAGCTTTATGAGAATAAGCCCTTTATGGAGGTCTTGTCTGAGCTTGCCAGTCAGGTCGGAATTTTCCTCACCTCTATAACCTCAGAAGACAGGGAACGCATCAAGGAAGTTCGCACGATTGAAGACATCCTCACAGAGACCGCCAGGTTTTACCACCAGAGCCTTACCCCGGAGGTCAGAAGTTACCTTATCAAGGAGCGGGGCTTTACCGAGGAGACCATCTCCCGCTTTCAGATAGGTTATGCCAAGGGAGGCTTGCGGGAGCATCTAATAGATAAGCGAAAATTCCCCTTAGACCTTTGCCTCAAAGCAGGGATTCTTAAAAAAACGGCAGAAGGAGCGGTCAGGGATTATTTCTATCACCGGGTCATCTTTCCCAACCTCAAGCGAGGCCGGGTGGTTCATCTCTCCGGCCGAAGCCTTGACGCCGAGCAGAAGCCCAAATATCTGCACCTTCCGGGAGAGATGCGCTACCTCTACCACGAAGACGCCCTGTCCAGCAAAACGGTGTATATCGCCGAGGGGATACCCGACTGCCTCTCCGCGGTTCAGGCGGGCTATCCCGCCGTTGCCCTCCTCGGATCATCCAATTTCAAGCCCGAATACCTACCAAAGTTCTCCCGATGCGAGGCGGTCTATCTCTGCCTTGACGGAGACAAGGCCGGAGAGGAGGGGGCTCTCAGGATTGGAGGACTTATCGGAGACCGTGCCAGGGTCATCCAGCTTCCCACCGGGCTTGACCTTAACGATTATTTCAAGGACCACCGCAAAGAGGATTTTGAAAGCCTTATTGCTTCCGCCAAGGACATCATCAAATACGAACTGAGCCTCATCCCTCCCAGTATGGACAAGACCGAGCTTCCCCAAAGGCTTGAGCCTATTTTGAAGAAGCTTGCCCGAATGGAGAGGGCAAAGGCAGAGGCGTATCTAAGCTATGAGATCAAGCCCCGCTTTAAGCTGAAGAAGGAAGACATAGACGGCTATCGGGAGCTGGTCAACAAATACCGCCGGGGGGAAGCCGAAGCTCCAAACATACACCCTGCCAGCACAGACACCGAGCCTGTCTATACCGCCCTCTTTGAGGGACTGGTTGACCTGGTAGAGCAGGGCGGCAGTCCTGCCTTCCTTGTCAAAGACGGGGGCAAGCTCTTCATCCTGCCCCAGGTTGAACGAGACGGCGTTCTCTATATCCCACCACCTAAAGAGCAAATCCCCTGGCTTCTACCTCGGGGAGAGGAAGTCTTAAAACTATACGAACATCAATCCCAAAGGGAGAGGGATTGGAGGGCGCTCTACGATGACCTACTGTCCTATCACCAGGCAATCTCCGAGCTTCCGGGTGAGGAATACTACGATCTTATTGTTGCCTGGGACTTCCACACCTACCTATTGGAGGCTGTCCAGTATTCTCCGATCATCTGCCTTTTTGCTGTCCCTGAGCGGGGCAAAAGCCGAACTGGGAAAGGGATGATCCATGTTGCCTATCGGGGTATCCATGTTGAATCCCTGAGGGATGCCTATTTGGTGAGGGTTGCCAATGACCTCCGGGCCTCCCTCTTTTTCGATGTCAAAGACATCTGGCAAAAGGCGGAAAAAAATAGGAGCGAGGATATCCTGCTTCACCGTTTTGAGAAAGGGGCGAAGGTGCCCAGGGTCTTATTTCCTGACCGAGGGGCGCATCGGGATATTGTTTATTACTCCATCTTTGGCCCGACCGTCATCGGGACCAATGAGGGGGTTCATCGGATTTTAGAGACAAGAGCCGTGCCCATCAACATGCCTGAGACCAGCAGGAGGTTTGAGAACGATGTAACCCCGGAGCTTTCCCTGCCCCTCAAAGAGCGACTGATCGCCTTTCGGGCGGCGCACCTTGGGGAGACCTTGGCCGACATCCCCAAGCCGGCCGCCGGAAGATTGGGGGACATCCTCAAGCCCCTTCAGCAGATTATCTGCCTGGTGAAACCGGAGCGGAAGACCTCCTTTTTGAAATTGGTCAGGGAGCTGGAAGCGGAGAAACTGATTGAGAAGGCAGACAGCCTGGAGGCTCAAATCTTGATGACCTTAATCAGGCTCAAGGATCAGGTGGAGAGGGGGATCCTCCCCGTCAAGGCGATTACCGACGCCTTCAACGAAGGAAAATCGGAAAAGAGCCAGATTACCTATCAGAGGGTTGGCCGGAGGCTATCCGCTATGGGCTTTAAGAAGGCAAGAGCAAGCGATGGAGCCTCCGCAATCATCTGGGATGAGGAGAGTATAGAGCGGATGAAAGAGACATACGGCCTACGGAAAACATCAGAAACATCAGATAGGTCAGAAACTTCAGTCCCTAATCCTGATGATACTGACGTTTCTGAAGATACTGACGTTTTTCGGAGCCCGTTTTAGGGAGGGGACGCACTATGGATATGCAGACACTCAAGGAGAAAATAGACAAACTTGACCCCCAGGCCCACAAGTCGTTACGGGATGTTCTGACCGCTGAATATAACCGCATTGCGGGAGGAAAAGGTCAAGTAAAGTCCGAGGCTCAAGTAGTCCCCGACCCCTTCGCCGAGATGTTCAAGAAAGCGGTAGATGAACTCAACAGGCGGTATATCGAGGGGACAATTGACTATATCCGAAAGCGTCATCCTGACCTTTACCAGAAAACGAACGAGGCAGAGGACAGGTTAAATGAGGTCTGGAAGGCAGGGCTTCAAGTAAAGGCAGGAATTGAGAAATTTCGCAAGACCCTGAAGGAGTGGTATCTCCTGCATCTTCAGGGGATTGAAATCTACTGCAAAGAGCAGGGCAGGCAGGGGAAGTGAGGCACGATGGGGAGAAGCCTTACTCCGACAGCGACTTTAAGGAAGTTCCGATGGACCCTTTGGCAATGGACACCTTCTTTACTAATGACCGCTCCCTTTGGGACGGCAACGGTGAGGACAGAGTGGCAAGGCGCAGGTTTGTCAGAAAGAAGATTGCCGAGGTCAAAGGGGCGATGGAGAGATACCTTACCCAGAGGCAGAGGGAGACGGTAAGTATGTATTACTTCAAAGGTAAGACCCAAACGCAAATCGGCATAATCTTAGGTATCCATCAAACCACCGTACCCCAGCATATCCGCTACGGGATTAAGAAACTCAGGGTCTTCTGCAATGGAAATAATAGATAGGAGGATTGGCAAAATGGAAGAAAAAACCACATCCCTGGCAAGGATTCAGGCGAACAGAGAGAATGCCCAGAAATCAACCGGCCCCAAGGATACATCCCTAACCCGCTTGAATGCCCTGAAACACGGTCTTTTGAGCAAAGAAACCCTTATTGAGGGAGAAGACAAGCGGGCACTGGAGGGGCTTGGCAGAAGGTTGAGGCTGGAGTTGGCACCGCAAGGGGAATTGGAAAATATCTTTGTGGATCGGATTGTGTCCTCCACCTGGAGACTAAAAAGGGCTATTCGGGTAGAGCGGAATTACATTGAGGCGGAATACGAGGACTGCAAGTTCGATGACTTCAGCGGGGTAAAAAGGCAGGATAACAAAGCCTGGAATCTGGTAGTGGCAAGAGAGCTCGGAAACAGCAACGCCTGGCTCAACCTGATCCGCTATGAGACCACCATAGAGAAGCAAATCTATAAGGCCCTCCACGAATTGCTCAGGCTTCAGAGTGCAAGG